>Ga0208375_1000273_pt1 | contig 80998 bp, 122 predicted proteins | sample RifOxyD1_FD_184038 | JGI IMG/M metagenome (GOLD analysis project Ga0208375, IMG submission 184038) | Soil microbial communities from Rifle, Colorado - Rifle Oxygen_injection D1 (SPAdes) | ecosystem: Environmental > Terrestrial > Deep subsurface > Rock core/Sediment | place: Rifle, Colorado... | reverse complement strand
CTATGGGCAGAGATAGAAAGCTACCCCTACGCCGCGACTGGGAGTCGGTTAAAGAGAACATAATGAGACGGGCACTCTATGCTAAGTTTACACAGCATCCAGATCTTAAGAAATTATTACTCAGTACCGGAGATGCAAAACTTGTTGAGCATACTGAACGAGACTCTTATTGGGGAGATGGTGGAGACGGAAGTGGTAAGAATAGGCTTGGGTATTTATTGATGGAACTCCGCGAAAAATTACGTATGGAGGACCCAGAAACGGATCTATTTGATGGAAGTTTTGAGGATTTAGAATGAAATTTAAGGTCAATGAAAAGAAAACACTAGAAACCTTAATATGGGTAGCTACTGCCTATCCTAAAATTGACGTCTACAAAGCTTTTCTAATTTTATATCGTGCGGATAAACTTCATCTCAATAGATATGCTAGACCTGTCACTGGAGATAGTTATATAGTTACAAAAGGTAAGCTAATACCTGATTTTGCATCCAAGGTGTTACACTCTGCCGGACTTGACATAGTACATGATATAATGTATACAACCAGGATTTATGACCCCAATCAGTTTTCAAAATCAGATTTTGAATGCTTATGGGAAGTAGTTTATAAGGATCTGGAAGTCCACCTTATAGATGGTCCTATATCTATAGAAGACATGCTTGACAAAAATAATGAATACAGAGAAGAGATACTTGAACAATTAAAAGAAACTGCACCTTATATGTTGGTATGACACGGCAAGTAATAAGATTGTTGACCTATCCTCCTCAGAAATATATGTCTTGAACTTAGTCAATCTTGGGTATAAAAATGGCTGGTGTGTTCGTTAGTGAGAAATGTCCAATCTGTAAAAAGCCTGTGGTAGATGAAGGCTATCTTTTATCCAAAGTGAAGCTGACTAAGAAAGAAGCTTATGGTATCTACACTAAAAAGACAGTAGTAAGACCTAACTTTGTTCCAAACGGGAACAGATTCGTGTTTCATGAGGAGTGCATAACAGATCTACTTTCTTAACTCTTCAAATAATTCGTCTTACTCTACTCGCCTAAAACTCGTTATATTAGATACAAACCTTATATCGAGTTTATCATGACTTTGACTGCTACTGGAACACTTCAATATGATCCCCGAGCCACTTCGGTAGAGTTTACTCAGTGGTGTTTGATCTTGAAGTGTGACTATGATTGGTTCCGGAAAACAGAATATGACACTCGAGGACAGCTTCCGCAGACTTGGATGAATGTTATTGATCAACTTCGGTCAACGGGTAGCTCAGGTAAAATTACAGATACCCGTTTAGGGTTGATGGGCAAAATGCTTCCACCTCCTTGGGGATGTCATGTGTCTGTTTTTCGGCAAGAGCGACCGACTCGTAATGTCCAAGATTGGGGACGTTATTTGAACGGTAAGGTCTTTAAGTTTGAGTTTGACCCGGAGCCTTGGTATAACTCACGTCATATCTGGTACTCAATCCGTTGTGAGGATCTTCTAGATGTTCGAGAGTATTTTGGACTTCCGCGTAATCCTCGAGTACCACTTCATTTATCTGTTGGGCATTGGGATGAGTATGTGACTGGACCTAATGGTATGAAGAGGAATTTTTAGGATCTAGATTAACTTTCCGTAAAGCCTCTTGTTGTATACTTACTAAGATAAAATGCCTCCATATTTTAACGGTTAGAATATGATCCTCATAAGATTGAGACGTAGGTTCGACTCCTACTGGAGGCACCAGTGAGTGTATGCGGACAAAGTGGAATGTCACCGTGGAAGTTTCATATTAAATATGTATCTATGAATTAGCTCAGTCTGGTAGAGTGCCGGACCCCAATCTGGAGGTCAGAGGTTCAAATCCTCTATTCATAGATAGTACACGAGCAAGCGTGTACAGTCATATTCAGTTTGGAATATTCTGGAGAGCGTCCGTTCGATTCGGACCTTACACTCATAAATGCCGACATAGTATAGTGGTATTACACTGCTCTTATAGTTTAAAGGTAAAACATCATCTTGGTATGGTGAAATTCTGGGTTCAAGTCCCGGTGAGAGCTTTTTTGTACCTAAATTCTCTTCCTTTACCTTTATTTAAACTTCCATAATTATGTGTCAGTGAGTGACAATTTGGGCACAATAACTCCAAATTGTCAAATCTGTTATTTCTATAATTACCGTCTATATGATGTATATTTAGGGGTGATTTTTTCGTTTGCTCATTTATTTCATTCCAACCACATCTAGAACATTTATTTTCATAAAAATTTCGTATGTAATTGTAAATATGATTTGGTAAACTCCCATGGGGCGTAGCCTCTACATTTTCATTAGAAAGCCATTTTTCTATTTTTTGTTGACGCACAAATGCATGATGGCATTTATGATTACAGTATTTCTTTCCAGTTTTGAAGAGTTTATTTTCTGAAGAAAATAAACTCTTGTTGCAAAATAAACAATGTGTTAAAGGGGCTACATATTTTTTGGTTTTTCTGCCTGTATTGTTGAAAATTGCCGAACAAGTATGGCCACAAAAATTGTTTGTACCGATGTGTGAAGAAAGTCGAAAGATAGCTTTTTGACAATTAGTACATTTTATTTCTTCTGTTTTTCTTGTGGATGTATAACTACATTGTTTAGAACAATAGGACTTTTTCCTGCCTTTTTTGATTTTTATTGTAAGGTCCAACTTGTTCCTTAAGAAGGTTGCTTTACAAGCTTCGCATATTAAAGGAACGTCTTGAGTGTAAGTATAGTTTTTGATTAATTCTGGATTTTTAATTATTTCTTGAAATTTAAACATAGTACCTTTTTATACTCCATAGTTGTATTAACTTACTTATATAAGTAAGTTAATACAACTATGGAGTTCGATTCTCTCTGTTGGCTCCAATGGTAAAAAAGACCACAAATGTAATTCCAAAAATGGGCATGTTAGAATTCTTAATTATGGGATTTTTAGCTCTTATTGGGATTTATTATTTTGGTTTTATTCTAAAAATTACTTGTATTATACTCTTGATATATGCTGCTATAAAGTTCATCAAGATTTATTGGAAATAGTTTTTGCCGTTCTGACGTTTAGGACATACACATATTAGCTCATTGGTAGAGCATTCGTCTTGAACACGAAATGTAGCAGGCTCGAAACCTGCATATAACTCATTAGTCCTTAAGACTTGAACGGTAATTTTTAAAAAGCCCTATGATCAAATGATCATAGGGCTTTTTGTTTATACCCTGTTGGACACTACTATTTACAAAATTAGACGGTCTATTAAAGAGGAAGATCATTCGAACGTTATAGCGTCTATACAAACATCTATCCAATCTACAAGGAATAATCCACAATCACTTCCAGACTTTATTTATCAAGCGGTCTGGACTTATATAATAGCGAGTTTACGGTCTGGTAATTTGGACAGGGCTAAAGACTTGATGAGACAGATGAACGAGGACTTACTGGATGGGATTTCGGAGGAAGTAAAAATGTATCTCAATGGTGAGTAGAAGCCGATTGAGATTGGTCAGATCGTAGGCCCGAGAATATCGGCTTCTGATAGTCAGAAGCGTTTGGCATCTTGCCACGCTTGCGGTCTTTGAGACTGAGCTTGTTTGACTTTTCGTCGGAGGGTACCCAGTAGATGGTGTCATTACGTTTGTCGTAGATAGCATAAATGTCGACGCTCCCACCCATTTTGTCGAAACACAGGACACCATTCTTGATGATGGCTTCTTCCACCTTGATCCGGACCAGGTCAGAGCCGTTGTCTGCGATCAGCTCATAAGATGTACCACACAACATAGGCTTGCTTGGGGTAATACCGGATTTAGCAAGAGCGAGAGCTACTCTCATCTCTACCATCTCGTGCTGAACATTGGAGATAGCTTGAGGTGGCTGAGTCACGCTTTGATTTGTAGTGGTATCTTGAATTTGACCTACGGCTTGAACGGTCTGTGTAGCTGTATCTGTCTGAGGAGTGGGTCCTACTTTACGATTGCCTTTGATGGGCTTGTCGACCCCTTTCGAGTACCTAGAAGCGATATAGTAGCTCACTGGCGGGTCTACCTTATGCGCTATCGCGTCATAGGTTAAGCCTTTAGCGCGGAATTCTTTGATTTGATCGACTTGTGCTGCGGTTGCTCTCATGTGTCATACCCTCGTTTTCTAGTTTTTGATTACAAACCTTATCGGATCGTTTCGTTAAGGTTATGGAGTATGTCTAGTTCTATTCATTCTAATGTAAAGTCATGAGATAAAAAATCGTATATAAAAACAATTTTTATGACTAATTTGCACTGTCAAGTATTAGATCTTGTTGATATGAGTTGTGCATATTCTATTTAAATGGTAGACTGCTGAGTCTTAAATATGGTGGGTGTCCGGCATGGACGAGGAAACCGCCTTGAAAGCGGCTGGAGGCTAATACCCTCTCAAGAGTTCGATTCTCTTATCCACCGCCACAAAGGGGATATATGAAATTTTTTAAGAACGCATATTTTTGGATTTGGGAATCAGCTAGAACAGTATGGTTCTGGATCTGGGAACGAAAAAACAAGAAGTAAAAAACCGGAGAGTACGGTCGATGGTCGACAAGCAGTTTCGAAAACTGTCGGGGCTCTAAAAGGCTCGGGGTTCGATTCCTCTACTCTCCGCCACACATCTCCGCACCTATAGTTTAATGGGCAGAACTCATCCCTCGTAAAGATGTAGCCTCAGTTCGAATCTGAGTAGGTGCTCTCTAAATATCCAATAAATAATCTCTTTCACAATCCATTCTCATTTTTGTTGTCATATTTCTCGAAACACAAAAGGAGATACGACATGAAAATAATATTCCTCGGGACTGGTGGTGCCTTTACTGATTACAGAGACAACTACCACAACAATGTCATAGTAGAAACCACTGAAGGATGGGTTTTGATAGATTGTGGTTCTACAGCCGTACAAAGCCTCAAAGAATTAGGTATTCGTCCTTGGGAAATAGCTGGAGTCGCTTTGACTCATATGCATGGCGACCATGTAGGCGGTCTTGAGCAACTTATTTGGGAAAGCTATTATACAGGCTTATTAGGCCCGAGCTGGAAAAGCGTAACAGTATGGTCTCCCCCCAGTGTCTTGAAAGATGTTGCCCCATACCTGTCAAGCTGTATAGATTATTATACGTCACAGGATGGAACCATTAAGAATACAGGTAGTAAGGATCTAATTGAAGAGATACCGACAACATGGTTTGAGTTTGGCGGGGTACAATTTCGGTTCCATAAAACAGAACATGTGGTAGGCAATAATTTTGACAAACCATCCTTTGGGATATACTTAAAACAAGGGGAGAAAACAGCTTACTACACTTCAGATACTATCTTCAATCCTCAATGTGGACTGTTTAATGCGGATGTCATATTTCATGACTGTACCTTTGGACCCAAATATCTAGGTACGGTACATACTCATTATGAAGATTTATGCTCCCTTCCGAAGGACATCAAAGAGAAAACTTATTTGATGCATTATACAAAAGTACCCGTGGATATTGATGTTAGTGGTGCGGGATTTAAAGGAGCGGTACGTAGACATCAAGCTTTTATACTTTAGGCGGGAAGAAATCTACCAACCTTGGGTCTATGACAATAGGTTCTGTTCTAAGAAATAAAGTCGCTCTCAAAACGTTCTTTCTATCCCATGTACTATTTATTTGACTTTGGAAAAAGTCCTGTTTAGTTGGGGGTATTCTATTGGCAGGTCTACCCCAATGATCAGATATGTTGTACCTTCTTGATATTTCTTGTTCGTATTCACGAACAAATTGTCGTATACCAGGTTCTCTTATGTCTGTGAACCTGTTTATGAATAGGTCATGTGGCCCAGATATTTTCTTTATGACATCTCTAGACCCTATAATAGGGTCTAAATCACCAACCTCCTCCTCTGGTGTTAGTTCAATATACTTTATCTCTCTGGTTTGAGGATCCCACTCACGTCTAGAACCTGCGATGCCTCTCCATACCCCAACCTTCTTGTTAGGAGCTAAAGCTGTATGACCCCACCCTAAGAATAATGTCTTACCCCCGTTCTTTGTTTCGTAAACACAACCTACTTCTAGGTCTTTGTTATCTATTTTCTTGGTTTCTTGTCTTGCTTTGTCTTTTTGGAAAGACTTCCAAATTTTCCCACCTACAAGGATAAGTTTCATCTGAGCACCAATAGAAGCCCAAACAAATTCTCCGTTCAAATGTCCTTTTGGACTTACCCCAACAGTAGTTAGAACATCCATCAAAGCGTCTTCTCTGAAATCATAAATGTAACCGGTTTCTGTGACGACCTTATAAGCCCTACCACCTTGACCTCTATGTTCAAGACTCACTAACCTAAGCTTGATGGGAGTGTTGGGAGTATCTTCTGACAGGTCTCCATCCTCTTCAAATAGAACTTGGAATCTATTTAGGGTAGGAGCTAGATGGGTTATAGACTGACTCCAGTTGCTTGCAGTTGCCTGGAAATTTTTACTTTTGATATCTACTGCGAAACCTTTACGAGCCTTTACCGTCTCGTCGAGACTATGGATGTTGAATGTCTCCGCTTTTCTAGAATAGACGCGTAAATTTTCTGGTATAGCCATATTATCCTCATTTTGGTTAGTATTTGGTCTGAAGTAAAGAACAATAATTCTTTTTTAGGAGGTTAATTCGATTAAGATAGCTCAACACTTTCTAGGTTTAATTATGAATATAGTTTATAAAATAACCAATATATTAACGGATCAATATTATATAGGGGTACATCAAACTGAAAATATTGATGATAAATATATGGGTTCAGGTATCCGTATTAAAAGATCCATCACAAAATATGGACGACATAATTTCATTAAGACCGTAATAGCGTATTTACCTACATATGAAGAAGCTTTAGCTTTGGAGATATGTTTATTAGAACAGTGTCTTAAAGATGAAAAATGTTTAAACCTTGCTCCAGGCGGTAAGGGTGGTGCTACCTTTAAAGGTAGAAAGCATTCTGAAGAAACTAAAAAGAAAATATCTCTTAAGAGAATAGGTACTCACTATAAAAAATCTGTAGATGTTATCCAAAAAGAACGAGAGACAAGATTGTTGAAAAATCACGGAAATTTCTTTTCTGAAGAAACCCTTAAGAAAATCTCTTTGAAAGCAAAAGAAAGAATGAAAAATGGGTTTAAACATTCTGAAGAAACAAGAAGAAAGATATCTCAAAATTCTAAGGGGAAACGTTTATGCGAATATGAGAGAACAGAAGAAATGAGATCAAGTCTTTCTCAGACTATGCAAAATAAATATTCAGAAATATACCGAGAGAAGTACAAAGGTTTAATCGGTATATGTAATGTCCAAGAAAAGAAAAATTTAAGAATTAAACCAGAAGACTTTGACTATTACTCTGGTCTTGGGTATGAGAAAGGTTTCTGGCAGAATAAGAAATAATTTTGGATCTGAATTTAACTTTATTTAAGAAATAATGTTTCTATTAATGCGGCATAGACTGGAGGTGGTTCCAGCTTGGCCTCATAAGCCAATGACGAAAGTTCAATTCTTTCTGCCGCATTAATATAGCGGATACTTGGTTCGATTCCAACCTCTCGCTACCAAACTTTGTGCCTCATACGGTGCATACAAAAACACGGATATATGTTTAGACCTTAAAACCTCGGAGTAGGTTTTAAGGTCGCTCATAGCACTGTAAATTTGCACAAAGTAAATTTTTAAGGTTTCTCTGTACTACACCTAGAGCATACACAAATATGGAGGTTCGAATCCTTCCTTCCCCACTAAAATTTGGGGAAGTAGCCTAACTGGAAAAGGCAACAGCCATAAAGCTGTCTTAAAAAGACACAGCTCTTTAAACTTGTACAGAGATAATTTGAAGGCCGTCTGGTTTTTACACCAGACGGCCTTTTTTGTTCCATAGTGTTTTTATATTCATCCTCTAAAAATGCATTAAGAGGACATATGAGTGACATAGTAAATCAAATACGTAAATTATCCGCTGACATCAATGACATCCCACAAACATCGAAAGCTATCTTAGAAAAGATACGTAAGTGGGCTGTAATGGGTTTAACCCCTAAACAATTGTTAGAGGTGATTCCTTATTTCAGAGGATGGTCTTTTGAAAAGGATATAGTGCCTGTTCAATTAGACTATATTGATAGAGATTTCCAGAAAGACTTTAAGAAGGGGGTTTTTTTAACCTCCCGAGGGTCTACCGAGGAGTCAATTTATGTATATATCTATGATAGAGAAGTCAAAGACGATAGTTGGAAAGTGAACGTAAGCCCTGAGAGAGCAAAAATTATTGAAGAAAGAGATCAAGAAGAAAAAGAAGCAATAGAAACGTCTTACAAAATACTCTCTAGAGCTTATGTTCATGAGTTGCCGGACAAAATAAAGAAAGGGACCTATTATGCCACGTATCTGTCTAGATTGACTTATAGCAAAAGAAATACAGGGTTTGATTCAACCTCTGGTGACGTATACGGATTTGAAACAGTTTTATACAGAGGGGCCATAGGTTTTAGAATTCGACTACCGAATGGTAAATCGTTTGCCCATAGCGAGATGCAGAAGATTTGGTGGTGGCTTAAAGATAATAGTCAAATGAAAGATGAAGCCGCCGAGATATTAGGTGTAAGCGCACATATACCAGCAGATCAAAGGACTAGAGAGAATACCGGCACATGTTCCATATGTAACATGAACATGAAATTAAAGATAGCGGATCCTCCCGTTATGGTTCTTCATGGATTCCAAAGACCTGGTATTGGATATGTAATTGGGGATTGTCCTGGGGTAGGGTGGCCTCCGTATGAGATATCCGCTGCTGGGTGTAAGAATTATAAAGATACATATCTCATACCGACTCTTGAAGGTACAGAAAAATACCTAGCGGACCTAAACTCCGGAAGAATAGATTCTCTTCATCTTAAAGATAGTTCTCGAACGATACTTGTTCATAAGGGAGAACATAAATGGGACAAGGCTTATAAGATGGTAATAGCACAGACTGAAGGTCAGATACAACAATTAAAATCCGATATTCGAATAATGGAAAAAAGAGTATCTGGTTGGACTCCTAAACCTCTTCCTTAAGGAATATTATGAAATTATCAAATCAGATATCCGTATTAAGCAAACAAATTCAAAGCGGCAGATCTTACTCTCTTTTAGATTTAATTCGAGAAAAATTCGGAGATCTTTTCCAAAAGAGAAAACATTTAGATATAGATTTTGCGAAACGCGGGTGGTACGATTTTATAAATGAAGTACCACCTGAAGATTTAGAAAGAGTATTAAAAGAAATGAAAGTAAACATTGATGGACAGCCTATTTAAACTTATCTGTACTATTCTATATCATATGAGATACAACAACATGTAGGATCATATGAAATTAACACTAGGCAATCAAAACATCGAAGCTATATCTGTTGGAGGGTGGGAAACTTGTATAGGTTTTCCCGCCTGGAAATTATGTTTTGACATAGGACATTGTCCATTATTCTCTACTAAATTTCCAAAAGTATTCTTTACACATTGTCATTCTGATCACATGGGTGGAGTGCAAATGCACTGTGCTACCCGTGAATTGAAACGAATGACTCCTACAGAGTATTGGCTTCCTAGACCTAAAGAACAAGATTTGAAAGATTTGTTCTCAGTTTGGAGAAGATTAAATGGATCTGATCTAGAATGTGCAATACACCCTTTAGATGTAGGTGATGTAGTACCTTTGGATAATAGTAAAGAGATACATACCTTCCAAAATTATCATACTACACCATCTTTAGGGTACGCTTTAGTATCCAAGAAACAACAGTTGCTTCCGGAACTTAGAGATTTTAGCTCTAATGTGATACGTGATTTGAGACTTAAAGGTGTTACTGTAACTCAAGAAATAAAAGAAGTGGAAGCTGTGTTCTGTGGAGATACTGCTATTGATGTATTAGACCAGCCTCTTGTCCGACAAGCTAAAGTGTTAATCCTAGAAGTCACTTTTTTGGAGTATGAGAGAGTAACGGCAGAAGGTGCTCGTAAACACGGACATATACACATAGACCACATACTTGAGAGGGCTTCTGATCTACAGAATCAACATATTTTGTTCACTCATTTTTCTTCTAGGTATACCAGAGAAGAGGTCATCAAACATTTTCAGAATAAACTTCCACAGGATTTAGAGAAGAGAGTGACCTTACTACTTCCAGAATAGGTGACGCATGGACACGTTCTCAAAAATATTAAATTTGTCAGACAGGATCGTTTCCGATGACAGAAGTGACACTCATTGGCAAAGTGCTGCTCAAAAATATCTTCAACGTCTGGGAGAAGGAGAGTACAAAGAAGGTCTTGCCGCTCATTTGAAAGCAGGCAGGAAAAGAAATACATACCGACATAGCCCTTCTGAATATCATCGTACTTTGGTAGAGTTTTTAGGTAAGAATGATGAAGAAGGATTCAAGTCTTATAAATTGACTAACGGCTATCATAATGTCCTGAAACATTGAGGGTATCGTGTCATGGATAAGAAATGTTTATATTGTGATCAGATAGTTATATCTCACTCTATGATTGGTCATGAGCCTAAGATATGTGGTAAATGTGCTCGTGAGAAAAAGATTTGCCCATGGAGCCTTCAGAAATCTGAGAAATCTCTGCTCGGTTATCATTGTCTTGATGAAGATGAATATTATGCGGTAGGATCTATAGGTTATGAAGATGATGGTGTGATATATTAGTCAGAGTCTTACTTCTATCGTAGACCGACCGTTACCTCCTCATAGGTATTTAATTTGACCTTATGGAGTAAGTCATGAAAGCTAAGAATAGCGAAAAAATGGTAGCAGTTGCCTTGCGTAATTACGCTGATACTCTTATGGACAATGCTGACAATGTGACCGTAGATGAAGGGAAGGCTTTGGATAGAGCCCTGCGATCCTGTCCAGGTATTTCTGGAATAGATGTAGTGTGGGTGCGTTGGCGGTTTGTAGCTATTAAGAAAGGATGGCTTACAGATAGTGAGTTGATTTTTAATCGTGGAAAGTATACTTATCCAGAAGTTAAAGAGTAAAAATTTTAGAAATCCTCTTACTTTTCTTTGACCCATCGCGTTATATAGACAGCCTAGTGAGAAGCTACTTAGTTACCTTGTTGAAAAGCAGCTTAAGGTAAGTAAAACATAATAGCCTAATGGGAGGGCAGCCCAGTGCCTGGGTGATGCGAGGTAGTAATACTAAGCTTTGTGTAGGTTCAACTCCTACTTATGTTTTTACTTATCACTCATAATTAACAAGGCGAGACGGTGTGCTCGACAGTAAAACCAGTTACCCGGTTGATGGTGAATCACGCATGGAAACTAACCGGGCAGGCTACGTGACACAGTAGCGGGTTTCAGGGACCTTGTGTATCTAAGAAGCCAAGCAAAAACTTGGTGGAGACATAAGTAAAATTGAGGCCCAAGGGGTTTCGAGTAGGAATGTCAACACAAAGACATTAGCTACGAAGATAGCATCCCCCACGTCCCGGATATGCAGGCGGGACATTCTAGTAAGTTGTCCTATAGTATAAATAAAGACGCTTATGGCGTCTTCTTGGTTAGTATGGCGTCTTTATCCGACGAGGGTGTGGGTTCGAATCCCACTGGGGCAACAAATTTTAAGTATTAGAGACTCGCATAGACTCGTAGAGGAAAATGCCAGGGCGTAAAGCCTTGAGACTTGGAGGATCGAAAGATTCCTTTATCCGGAATTAACTAGATTGATGTCTAGGATAAAAGAAACCTATAAAATGGTTTGCCAACTGAGGGCCTCTAATTTAATTTTAAGGGAGTGTTATGGGCGCAAGCAACGATCAGATAGATATTCAAACAAAGTCTTCATTTCGGAAAACAAGAGCTTTCCTGAAGCGTATGACCAGTAAGCTGCTGCGAAGGCAGGCTAAAAAGATGTTGGAAGATGCTCCTCCCGTTAATAAATATAGTGGATGGATTTCATAGACTTTGAGACCGTGGGTGATTGGTAAAGCCGTCGGCCTGCAAAACCGAAGAGGGTAATACCTCAATCTCAGTTCGATTCTGAGCGGTCTCTTAATTCGGCCCCGTAGTTCAGTGGAAGAACACTTCTTTCCTAAAGAAGATGTCGGAGGTTCGAGCCCTTCCGGGGTCACCATATGGAATATAAATGGCTGAATGAGTTTTTTAATCAATACCAAGATTTGTGGAGAAGAGAAGCTCAATGTGAGCATTTGCTTTTCCTTAAAAAGGGTTGGAAAGCTCGTTGGGCTAAAACAGGGTATGCAAGCCCCTATCCTAAAGAAATTGAGTTAAGACCGCCATGGACAGTAAGGCTTATATTTGCATCTAACTCTGCAACATATGTGACGTTGCAGAGGAAACATAAAGATGGTCCTATACATCCGGTAATAAAGGAATCATGTCAATATCTTAAAGAAGCTGGTGTTTGGGAGGAGTTGTTTGAATATAATAAGAAAGGTTTTCTGGAAGCAGACCTTTTGACATATGATGAGATCATGTGCATGAAAACATACAAAGAACAATATCTTAAATGAGAACCATCAAGAAAAAATTCGGATCTAGAAACTCCAAAACAAACGCTATTGTAGCTCATGCGAAACGTAGGTTCCTAGAACGACACGATAGATTGCTTACGGATGAAGAGTATATCCGGATCTGTAATATAATCAAAAAGAACAGACCCGGCAAATATCTAGTTGAGGTTCAATCCAATAGAGTAAGGGTATGGCAGCTAGACATTTCTAGTGTCATTGGTTATCAAATGATTGTGAGGGTGGTTTATGATTGTTTCAGACATTTGATTGTGAGCTTTTTACCTATTCCAGAAATTTTGAGACTTAATAAAATGCATAGAGAGTTTGATGCTATAGATTTATCCCTTTTAGAAGTCAATAAAGAGCTAGATCGTTTAGAGCTAGTATATGACAATATTGAGTCTCGTTTAGAAGCTTTAGAAAGAATGTATGATACAGTACCCCAGTATAGATGCCCAGATTAGGTCTGGTCACTATTATGTATTTCCAAAATTCGATGGGTCGAATTGTAGGGCTCAGTGGAATCGAAAGAGAAGTTTCTATAAATTTGGAAAACGTAATGGTCTCTTAGATGACCAAACTCCCTACCTGAGTCAAGCTAAGGATCTCATACTAAGTCTTTACGGAGACCAACTTGATGAAATTTTCAGGTCCAAGAGAGTAGATGAAGCTACAGCATTTTTTGAGTTTTATGGACCTACGTCAGCCTTTGGTGTACATTATGACGAGCCACATACCGTAACTCTTATTGACATACATGTCCATAAGAGGGGTATTCTTTTACCAAATGAGTTTTTAGACTGGTGTAGGTATATAGATCATGCCCCGTGTTTATACCAAGGGCCTATCAATGAAGATTTGATTAGACAGATTAAAGATGGAACTTTAGAAGGAATGGCTTTTGAAGGTGTGGTATGTAAGGGTAAAGGTAAACATGGCCCAGACATGTTTAAGATTAAAAGTAATGCTTGGTATCAAACTTTAAGAGATCGATGTAAGACTACATCCAGAAACGAGCAAGAAGCAGAAGCTATGTTTACACGTCTTAGTTGACCTTTCCTCTAAATATTTCAATAGTATTTACGTTTTTCAATAATAGACTTACAGAAAATTAAAGACTGAGGGATTATTTTGAATTATGTGCTAGACCCGTCTCTTCCTGACATTTTTGTAGACATAGACGGGGTGTTCAATAAACATTGGCTTACCGTCGAACGGTGGCCTGTAGAAAGCTCCAAGCTGTATGGGTTCGACCCAGGTAATGTAGCAATACTACAACAGATTTTGGACCAATGTCCTGCTAATCTTATCATTTCTTCTGCTTGGCGTAAGATACATACCTTAGAAGAAATACGACGTGGGTTTAGTACTCAAGGAGGTCTTACACATACACATAGGATAGTGGACAGGACCCCTACCTACGGTAAGATACGTGGAGATGAGATTAAAAAATGGAGAGATGATCATAACAGGACTACCACTTATCTTATTCTTGATGATAGTGACGATATGTTAGATGAGCAACTACCTCATTTCTTAAAGACACATTATCTTGGAGGACTTACCCCAGACCATTTAGACCAATGTTTAACAATTCTTCGAAATTCTCTCTGATATTCATCTAATTCCTTTCGTTAAATAGACACACAACGAAAGGAATCATATGAGCACGCTTCAACGAATCCTAACCGCAAAACGTTTTGCCCTTGCCTGCCACGGTAACCAGATGTACGGAGATTTTCCGTATGAGTACCACCTTGAGAAGGTGCAAGATGTATATCGTCGCCGTGTGACGGATGAGATGGTAGCTTTTTATGGACTTACCAGGGAGATCTTGGTCATTGCACTTTGGCTGCATGACACCATTGAGGACACTCCCGCTACCAGAGCTATGATTGAGGCCCTTTTTGGGACTGTAGTTGCCTCTATCGTATTTGCGGTTTCGGATGCGAAGATCGAAGGGGCTAACAGGAAATTGCGACATTGGGGTACGGATGCGGTACCTGGACCTTATCGCTTGATCCCTATTACACCAGGTGCTACCTTGGTTAAGCTTTGTGACCGTATCGCCAACATGGAAGCTAGCGTAGTCGCTTCAGAAAAGTTTACGAAGGGCGGACACAAGCTGGACATGTACAAAAAAGAGCAGACAGAGTTTTATCAGACCCTCTACGTACCTCACACTCCTTTGGAGTCTCTCTGGGTACACTTAAACAACCTTCTCGATTATATCCCCGGAAAGGAATAAAATGAAGTCGCTTCAAGAACGTGTTGATTATATGTTGGAAAAGAACATTATCTCGGATCCAGTGCTTCGGGCTGTACTATCTCGCAGTGCTCAAAGTGCCGTCCAGGCTCAGTTCGATCTCCTAGAGATGGTCCAAATCCATCAGGATCTTCTGAATAGCATTCGAGACACTTTTCTTAAGATGTTGACACATGCTAACACTGTGACGTCTAAGGCAGAGATGGAATCAGATATGCAATTGGTAGAGGCCTTTGCATGGGCCGAAGTTAGGGCTTTTTATAAGGCCCACTCAGGAATTCTAAACACATCTGTAGAGAATCTCTCTTCGAAAGAAAAGACATATCTACATATTTCTATCTGAGTTTAATAACATCGATGTCGTTTATATCAAACCATAAACAACATTCGGAGATTACCTAAATGTCTGAGGACATCAAGTTTATTACGCTTACCTGTACGGATGGTTCGACACTTCAGGTTCTGGAAGAATACGAGGGTCGTCATACTGGATATGGACGAGTTGTGAACGGCTATCTTGAGGGCATCGAATATTTCGATAAGATTTCTGATGGAGACACTGTTATCGAAGTTCCTTTTGGCACTCCTGGTGCTCTGCCTATTGCAGATGCATACCAAATGCTCTTTGACTCCTGGGACGATGAGCGGACACGCTGGAATGAGTATTACAGGTCCATCGGTGAAACAGAGTATCCTGTGGAGCGACGAGTAACACCTCCTGTTTATGGTGGCGTTCAAGACCAAGTTCTTACTCACACTCCTTTCGCTAACCTACAAAAGATGATTGTTGTTAGAACTTCATAATAACAGAGGTTTTATGAGCTATACCCTTACTTTTTATTTAATGTACAGAGGCAATCTCCAAAAAGTCTCGGTACTCAATGTGTATAGAGAAAATATTCGAGAACAAAATCATCATTTTGAAAGAGAAATGATTCTTTTGGATGTTTCTGGTAGGACTGAGTCTATAGTTAGAAATCTTCCTTGTACTGAGTGGAAATGGGAAGATACTAAAGAAACTGTTATTTTTAGCGATTAAAAATCAAATATCCAATATATTTTTAAAGGATTTAAGAAAGTAGCTTTGGAGATTTTATGATTATTGATTGCAAGCTTTTGATCGCTTTAAGTATAAACATACCCGTCACTTTGTTGATAGGGTATGTATGGTTTTTTGTTATAAATACCCCAATCAAGGATAAGTAAAAAATGGCAAACGTGAAGGGACACATCCCCAAGAATCTCCGTATCTACAGTCGCAAACCGGAAACATTCACCCTCAGTGAGATGTGGGGACGTGGATGGTGGTATCAAGACAAGGCAGAAATGGTCAATAAGGTAGTCGCTAGAAAAGCCTTTGCGGTTGACCGTGACAGTAAAGGCTTTAATCAGACCGCAGATAGCTGGTCGAAGGCACATCCTTTTCTAGCACCCACCCTGAATCGCCTTCAAGTCCTATTTGAAGATGATACTGAGCTTTTTGAAGACGTGCCTAACTCTCCGATCAAGGGTCTTCGTATCATCACCCTTGAGATTCGTGGTGAAGGAGGACGAGCCTATAAGGTAGTGAGTGAAGAAGGTTACTGTTATGATCTTCGAGAAGACGTGATTCTGGAAGCGATGATTGAAGCGGGTATTGAGAGGGGTGGGATCCTAAACGGCGAGTATGTATGGGCTGTTCAAGGTAGCCAAATGAAACTCACTCGAGTAGGGTCTCCTCTATATCGAGATTTGACCAAGACCACGGAGCGACGGGAGCTTAAGAAAATTTCGGCAAAAGACCTTGTACCTGGGGGTATCTATGCGAGACCCGCTGGCGAGAGAGGTGTTTTCATTGGGTTTGCTCGACGACATGGATCTACAGACCGATACCAAGTGTGGTTTGAATTTTACGAGTTTCACGATGAAGAGGAAGGGCTAAGAACTTTTCATGAGTACATGGTAGAAAAGAAAATGACCCACAGAATCAACGTGGTGAAGAATTGCTCTTATGTAGATAAGGTAGGTGACATGCCACTGCCACCTAACCTACTTGCAGAGCTGGGTCCTAGGTTTAGGACGAGTATTATTGAGTACTATACCCAGTGGAATCAAAATTATAACAACATGGGTTATATCTCGTATACGTTCAAAAAGTATATGGGTAAGACGGACTGCTTAAATGGAACCCTGGTTCCGGATGGACAGACTCCCGTTGTAGACTCTGAACTGGCCGGTATTTTCGCATTACTTCAATGACTAAAGAAGAAGTTCTGACATACCTTTTGAACAGTAACTTAGAAGAAGTAGGTGAAATATTCTACTTACTTAAAGATTCTAAGTATTTTGACAGAGATTTGTCTGAGTTTTCACCTGGGTCGGAAACGTTATTCGATAATGCATATAGAGAAGATGACGTAGTTATAGTGCAGGAGCATAGAGGGAAACTACATTTAATCAAAGCTTTTAGAAAGATTTTTGATATCGGACTATACGATGCAAAGATAAAGGTAGAAGCAATGGCTTCTATGGTAGGTCCTTTCCTTCTTGGGTATTGGAGTAAAGACGAGTCTAAGAAGATAGTTGCTATATTAGAAGTGTGTGAAGTAAAAGCCATAGTGATACCAACAACTCGATTGAAGATGGAGATATGATGAAATTGTTCGTGCCTAATTGTAAAACAGAGCTAATACTTACCGCTCCTTGGACGTTTCGCCTGTACCCAGAACGACGCAATATGTCTTTTGGGCAAAAGCTTGGACACTTTACAGATATTAGGGCTAATTGGGGACTTTACGGAGAAAACATGGTAAATGTCGTGGTATCTGTAACATTACCTAAAGGCACCATCTTTCGGGTGAGGCGAGTATATATCCGTCAGGGAACAGCGGATACGTACGACAGTCTTACTTTCAGTGTAAAACACCTTGACTGGAATGGAACTGGCAAAAAAGTTATTAAAGCGGGTCTATTCTGGGCAAAGCTTAAAGATGTAAACATGATGGAATGTGATGTTTATCTGGGTCCGAATACTGAAGGTTTGACTCAAGCAGAACTTACGTCACGCATGGAGTTATTGTTCGATTGATGATAGACGTAGGACATTACCCAATATCGCAATGTTGGTATCAACAAGATGAAGAACCTATCCACATGATAGATAGAGTAGACAAATTCGGAAGTATCTATTTTAGATGTGGTTTAAGGTTATATTATATGAACATAGGGAGTTGCGTCTGGACAACGTCAAATGCTCCTACATGTTCAGAGTGTATAGAATGGATAATAGATTATATCGAACAGCTCAGACTACCCTTTCCGAATGGTCATGATAGATATGGATGGTGGGTGTATAGGGTTGACCTGGACTATAAAGAGCTAAGACAATACCCTAAATGGATGAGAGATTTGTGTCTTCCAAAACATATTAAGGAAGCATTAGAAGATATAAAATTAAAAATGTCCCTGTAGCTCAATTGGAAGAGCGAGGTACTTTAAATACCAAGGCAGTGGGATCAAAACCCACCAGGGGCACCTATATGGATAGACTAAGCTTACTTTTTGAAGAAGAGACAGATTATACAGAAGAGGCTTTAGAGTCTTTTCTGTATAATCTGTATTTATCTGTAATGATCAACTATTTGTTGGGTTTGAAGTTTTATCTGAAGGGTCACGTATAATCCTCAGAAAAAAGAACATATTGAGGGGTTTAGATAAAAGCAATCCAGGACTAGAATTTATATATCATCAAGGTACATACCGTATTGATGATAGACGTAGATCCTCTAGTCATTACATACATTTAGATGTCGTCTTATATGGGTTTATTCAAGATCAGATTATTTGGGAGTCAGATGCAATACACATTCTATGAAAGGAAAAGTATGTTGAAAAGATTGGTTTGGATGTTAAGTTTGTTTTTCTGTATGTTAACCGTACCCCTGTCGGCTCAAAGTCAAAATGGTTCTCCAAATCCAAGAGACATAGCTGTTCTTCAAATACGAGTAGATACAGTTCAAAAGATGGTTTCTGGCCAAGCTATCACAGAAGGACAAGCCCAACCTATTATAAATCAATATCTTAAAGATGCCTCTAGTTTGACAAAGTCAACTCTTAATATTGAATCTTTAATGAATTTGAAAGTGGGGTTAGAGACAACACCCGAATTAAATGTGATGCAAAAGGTGGCCGCATACATCACTTTCATTAATTTTGTATGGGTCCTTGTAATAGGGCTTGGGGTATTCTGTTTAGGGGTGATACTTTTCCATCTATCAGAGGTGATACTAGCTGTGCCTAAAGTGGTTTGGGAGTTAGGACTTTATGCGCTCATAGCCTATGTAGTATCTATCCTTCCAGGTTCTGACCCGGCTGTACAAACATACTTGACATTACTAGCCTCGGTACTGTTTGGATGTGGACTTTCGCTCAGCTCGTATTTGCACATCAATGTCAAATTAGAAGACGCTGGTCCGGTTTTACTATTTATACACGGGGTAGGGACTGCGATCCTAGCTATATATTTTGGATCCCAACTGACCGCAGCTGTAGCTATATTGACCTTAATGTTGTCCATTTGGTTTAGCGACGCGTATGGTAAAATGTTTGAGAGACTAGTACCTCGTACTACCATCACAGCCCTTCTTATGTTATCCGCATTCGTGATGTTTAGGCTAGGAGGTAGTCAGTTAGGTTTTGTATCTATATTTGAGCCAGGCGTTTTCCACATATGTTCCATAGCAGGATTCGGCGGACTCTTAATTTACTCTGCTAAATGGTACTACAGTGACGGGTTTGATCCGGAGCGGCTTCTCGCTAACCTCCTGATGGTAGGTGGTGCTTTAGGTATGGTTTTCTTCGGGCAGTATTTTGACTTTGTGGGTCTATCAAAATACGCAGGAACAGCTCTTGGACTATGGGTATTGATCAAACTGTTTGAGATACCCGCGAAGAGCCTGGTAGGATATGCCTTTGTGGGTTTGATATGTTGTGTTGTGATTGGTTATGGTGCCTGGTATATTAATCTGCATCCGCAAACATTTGCTCCTTATCTTATTGGGCTGTAATGCGTTTGTACTCCATAACATAAAAATATGGAGTGACCTATGTCTGATGTTCCTTCTAGATTGACCGACCTATCTAAGTCTATTGTCTCTTCAAAACTTTACGAAGAAATGTCGCAGTCTGAAAAAGGTATAGCTATTAAGGCTGCATATTCAAAATATACAGTGGCGGACATAAGACGTATGACGACCCTGTATTACTCTTTTCTGGAAAAATCCCAAGATATTTATGGGAATCTCTTCGTAGAGGCTGAGAAGAGATTTTGGAAAGGAATGGGGATAGATAAAGGTCTCTATATTGCTTTGTGTTATAAAGCTCAGTATAATCCCAGGAAATTCAAAAAATGACTTGTGATATGATATATGCTAACGTTTGTAATCATTCTACAGATGGAAGCATAGTGGTCATGGAATGTTCTCCTGAAATATATATCATAACAACACCTATGACAGTTGGCGTAATAGAATATAATTTCTATGTTGGTGAAAGAGTTAGACTAATACGTGAAAAAGATGATGTGCCCTATGGTTTTTATAAGTGGAATTCGTCTTATGTTTTAGCAGTAAAAGACTATTTTATACCTCAGCCAAAGTGTTGGGCTATGGGAATACTTAGAAGTAGTTTGACTTTATGGTCAAATTTACCAACACGGGAATCTTTATTATTTGAGGAGTAGAAGAAAATCATGAACATAGGGTCAAAAAGTGGAGGAGCTTCTAGCTCTTTGAGTAATTTTGCTCCTCATCCGTTCGTGTTTGATGGAGTAGAATGTAACAGTTTTGAAGGCCTCCTACAGTCCTTTAAGTTTGATAAGATCCACATCCAGGTAGAAGTATGTAAGCTTGTTGGTTTAGCCGCAAAGCGCAGAGGACAGAAACGTAATAAAGCCTGGAAATCTGTTCAGACTCTGTGGTGGAATGATGTAGCTTACAAACGAGATTCTGAAGAGTATCAAGACTTATTGGATAGAGCTTTTGATGCTTTGTCTAAAAATCAGGGTTTTCGAAGAGCACTTCTTTCTACAGGTAATGCTGTCCTGACTCATAGTATGGGTAAAAGCAAAAAATCAGACACGGTTTTAACAGAAACAGAGTTTTGCTCTAGGCTACATAATATTAGAGACCGGTTGGTTAATGATGTTTCTTGATATATTGGGAGTTTCTGAAGAAACTTATGAGGTAGTAGAGTCTCACTCTTGGGACTTTGGTAGTAAGTTTGATTTTAAGATAGGAGATAAAGTCAAACTTGTCAAAATATATCCAGATAAACCTTTTGGACATTGTTTAGACGTTGCCCCAGATTATGTGGCTGTTGTGAATATTGATAATATAACAAAATCAAAAGTACGTGGGTTCCCATCACAAAAATTAAAACTTGTTTATAGTGTAACAAAATTAGGTCTTTTGTTTGAGGATATATGAGATTTATTTATATCATGGATTTTCACGGCAATCACAATGCTTATAATGTTGACATCTCATAAGATTAGAAAAAGGGTTTTAGATGGGGAGAGTTCGTAATACAGAAATACGAGAAATATCTAGTCAAGTTTATATTCTCACCCAAGATTATGAAATATGGACCAATTCTGTAACGCTTTTCAAAGGGTCTAAATTCCATCCTGTAAAACTTTATCGAGATTGTGATTTTGGAGTTTCAGATTGTCCCGGTATAGTAGCGGTCATACAAGACGGTAAAAAGAAGAACCCTGTATATGGAATTCCTTCACAGTTTCTTAGACATGTAAACAAACTAGACCTAATTTTTGAGGAATAAATGAGATTTATTTATATCACAGATTTTCATGGTAACCATAGTGCATATAAAGAAGCGTTCCAAGCGGCTATTGATTTTAAATGTCAAGTAATAGTAAACGGTGGAGATATATTACCCAAGAATTTCAAATCAGGAACTCCTTTTAGTAAGTCACAGCAGGAATTTTTTCAATCCTGGTTATTACCCGAAGCTGAGAGATTGAGACAAAATGGAATCCGGTTCTATACTCAATTTGGTAATGACGATGCAAAAGGCATTGTCCATCTTTTAGATAAAGCAGATAGTCTTGGTACTATGATTCGTTTAGATGAAAGAGGATGGATTCGGTTCGGTGAGTATTGGATTTTAGGTATGCCTTGGGTTCCTGATTATCCCTTTGGTTTAAAAGACTGGGTTTGTGGAGACTTAGAACCCATTCCAAATCTTGTTCAATATAGTGATCCAGTTATCACAGACCAATTCCATTTTGTAAAACTAAGTGGATCATGGGAGGATGAAATAGCCAGAAGACCAACTCTTAAAGAAAGACTGTCAAAGTTACCTGGTTCACCTGATTTTTCCAAAAGCATTTTCGTTATGCACTCACCTCCCTCACACGGAGGTTTAGACGTAATCAGTAATGGAGAGCGTGTAGGATCTAAAGCAGGATTGGATTACATAGCAAAGCACCAACCTTTGCTTAGTCTCCACGGACATATACATGAGTCTCCAAGGACCACAGGACAATGGTATACGAGTATAGGAGATACATTAGCTATACAACCTGGGGCTTGTCCGCCTAAATACGTCTTAATTGATTTGGATGCTAGGTCTGTCTATCATCCGATACATGGAGAAACTAAATTTTAGAGGGTAGTAACATGTCTAAAGACTTGACTTCGATTTTTACGAAAATGAGTTTCAAACCGGAGCTTTTGGCAGGGCGGACTGAAGAGGAAGTAGCTCAAGAAGCTATTTCGGAGCTGCCTGGAGTTGAGGTTGTTGGGGCTTTGGAATTGCGTATTGTCGATGCAGATGCGTTTGTAGCAGGTATGGATGCGTGGTTTGAAAAATACCTAAACAAGCTAGTTGTAGACCAGTGATTTTAGGGTTTACGAGAACTCAAGTGTTATTAGTCACATCATTCATGGAAGGGTTAGTTTAGATGAAAAAGTTTTTGAATAATTTTATGAATATGGTATTAGGTCGACCGAGTTTGGACGACATCTATAGAATTATAGCGGAGGTTGAGTTCAACGAAGAGCTATTCAAAGGCCGGACGGAAGCTGAATATGCTAAAGACGCTTTTAAAGAGTTGCGTGGGTGTGTGGTTCGTTATTCCGAAGATCGCGCGATACTAGAAATTTTAGATAGAGAAGTGTTTATAAACACTTTCAGACCGTGGTTGATAAAACACGTTAAGCAAAGCGATATTATTCAAAGTGGAAATCAAAATGATTGAGCACATAGACTTATAATTGAAAGTAACTTTGGCCAAAAGTCTTAAAAACATGATCTTAGGATTTACAGGAACTCAGACCCTTCGTAATGGTGAAAAAGCATATGTCGATGCGTGTTTGGAAGATTTATTCTTAAGACTACAACCGGACACGATAGTTACAGGTGGGTGTATAGGTATCGATGTCTATGTCCATCATTGGTTCTATATAAACCATCCTCACATTAAGAGGATAGTGACTCTACCTTATGATAAGAAAAAGGTAGACATGTCTGTATGTGACACAGCAGATATAGTACATGACAGTCGAGTTACATACCGTGCTCGGAATGAACATATAGTAGAATTAAGTGACACGGTAGCCGCTTTTTGGACTGGAAAGAAAATGTACAGTGGTACATTCATGACTATGAATATCGCTAATAGAGCCAATAAACTAATACCAGAAAACATTTTCGGCATGAATCTTTTATCTTCCTCAGAAGCAAGAAAGATGTATTTCTTGTCTTAAATAATCTAACCACACATCGTTATCTTTATGAACATGAACAGTAACCGAAAGCATAAGGATGAAGAAGCAATGAGCTACGATAACGAGCTTGACCAGTACGGTGACGAAAACCGTGATGACGACTTCCGGTACTCAAACTACGAAGACAACAAGCGTGACCTAACACCTAGCCAGCCCACAAAACCGATTTATATCGAGACCCGGCTCCCTTCTTATATGTTTGACCCCAACCGCTAAACCTTTTGAAAGGAATATATCATGGGCTTTGAATGGGTTGTAATTCGAAATAGTCAGTATTGGGACAAGAAGACTGAATCCTGGCTTTCTGACATCATGAAGGCTACTGTGTACCCTGACCGCAGCAAGGCTCAGAAGGTGGTTGATTGGGTCGGACAGAGCGGGGTGTATGCAGCCAAACGAGTTAAAGTCGGAAATCGTGTGGTAGCGATGCGAGGATAGTAATGTATCCAATGGTTAAGAAAACATCATGTAGGTACTCTGGAAAATGTATTCCAAAAGATGCACCCGGCTTTCCAACTATGGATGGAAACTATGCGTTCTGTAGGTATTGTGGGCATCCATTGATTGAGAAGATGTACGACTGGCTTCACCCGTCTGTCAAGGCAAAACATGTTAAAAATAAGATTAAAAAATCCTGACCAATCCGCCCAAGAACGAGCTAAGGTCATTTTGGAAGACTATAGAGAAGGTCGTATCTCTGAAATCAAAATCGAAAACATCGATCTTTTCAATGCTCTCAGACTACTAGTAGCTCAAGGCGTTTTAGCCCAAGATGAAGTCCGATTTGAGTATGAGGAGTCTGACGAAGAAACTCATACTACACAAGCCTTACCAGTAACAGTTAATAAATATGGAGCATGCCCTAACTGGCCCACAGGTATGTTCGGTGAAAACCTATATCTGACTGGGCAAATTTTACGAACTGGCATCAATAAGAAGAAAGCAGAAAGAGAGTAATGTATCGACGTGGGATGGTAGCTTTATCTGGAGACCCAGTTCATTTAGGACATGAACATCTGTTCCAAGTGGCTTCCTCTAAATGTCAAAGTTTCGTCATATATATCACTGATAATGATGAGAAGAGAGGATCTTATTTATATTCTCAAGAAGAGAGAGTCGAATTAATAAGAGCTGCGGGTATAAAGTATGAAGTAGTGACTGGCAATCTACCACTTGTAGATATGTATCTACGAGAAGGTTGTGACGTTCTCTTCCGTGGTATACGTAACGAATCTGACAAAGCATATGAAGACAAACAGATGTCTTTTCATAAATTGATATACCCACATCTAAATGTTCAATATATATTGGCCAACCCAGAATTAGTCCATATCTCTTCTACATTAATCAAATCCTTTGCTTGGCATCATGTTGACGTCTCGCCAATGGTGAGGCTGTCTGTAAAAGCTAGTTTAGAAAAACGCATGCACAAACATCTTTTGATAGGGGTCACTGGATGTTTAGGAAGTGGCAAGTCATACCTTTGTGAGAGATTATCGTCTTATATCCGGTATAAAACAGGTCATGTTGTCCAATTTATATCTATAGATGATTTGATTCAAAAACTTTTTCAAGAAGCCACACCTGGGGCTCAGTTAGTTAGAGACAATTTGAACGCTATGTTCCAAGATGATGTTTTATCGGAAGATAGTTTGTCCGTAGATAAGGTCAAACTAATAGAGGCCGTAACGAAAGCTGGGCCTGAAGCCAAAGATGAAATCTGGAAGTTAATTCTCCCGCATGTACATCGATTATATAGGGAGAGATTAGCAACATCTTTTGCGGGGACTATTTTAGTGGATTATGGTCGCCTTTTAGAAGATAATTTATCTAGCTGGACCAATAATGTCATGATAGTAGTAGATAGTCCAAATAGGGATGAATTTGCGAGAAGCAATTATTCAGAGGATTTTATATCCTTGAATAATTCCAGAGATTTGTCTACCGAAAATAAGATAGAAACTTTACGTAATCGTATTCGTAAAGATAGATACGGACGTGTCTTCACGTTTTCTAATGTAAAAGAAAATCGCGATTATGTAGATTCTATGTCTGCATTGACAGAAGAGTTAGTAACTGTTTTTCCATCTTTAGCTAAGAGACAAACATGCCAAAATTAGTTGGTAATTATTATATCACGGGAGCCCTTGGAGAAGGGTCTTTTGGGTGGATATATACAGGACACCATTCTATACTTGGAACAGAAGTACCGGTCTGTCTGAAAAGGGAGAAGACACAGCAAGAGCCTTTTATTAGGATGTTCAAGGAAGAGGCTATCCTCTTATCTAAAATGAGACATCCTGCTTTACCATCTTTCCAAAATTACTTAGAGATACCTGGTAAAGAAGGTTTAGAAAGATTTATAGTTCTATCCTTCATACAAGGAGAGTCACTAGATAAAATACTGGAGTCTGGGCCTATTAGTGGTAGAGACTATCCTGGTAGACACATAGATGATGAACATATTTGTTGGGTATTAGATCGTATCTTATATGGTCTGGCTTATTTGCATGGTAGACACCAGATAGTACACTGTGATCTAAAACCAGGTAACTGTATTATAAATATAGAAAACCATGAGGTAGTCTTAGTAGATCTCGGCATGGCAGCTTCAAGACCCGATGCAGATACTTTAGCAAAGGGTGGGACTCCGGGCTATCTGCCGCCAGAGTTTGCATTAGGGCTACCGCCTATAGCTCAGTCTGACTTTTACTCTGTAGGCAAGATAGGGGTTGCTCTGGCCGGAGGAAATATACAACAAGGAGAGCCACCAGCTAATATGAGACCACCATTACGAGAGTTTTTGATGTCTCTCATACGCAGGGACCCTATGGCTAGACCATCAAATGCCAATGAACTTCGAACTCAATTAGCGGATTTACGAAAAAGAATGTTTGATCGTACTGAGTGCCTAGAATCTTTTAAAAGGAGACCTGTATGAGTGGAGCACATGGATGGGGCGGTAATGATAGATCTTCTTATAACCCCCAGAATGACAGAGATGACTTTTCTAGTGCCCGTAGGGCATATGATAGTCCTCGAACGAGGTCACAATATGGTACTAGATCCTCAACCCCAGACAGCGGTCCTCTGGACAGACTAGACCTCTTGATGGGTAGTGTAGCAGTACCCCCACCAGTCCACGCATATACAGATCTCCGTGCTAAGGTACTTAAGAGCACGAAAGAAAATGTACTCATAGTCATGATGGATATGACTGGGTCCATGGGTCAATGGAGAGAAGACATATTCAAATTCCTGGTAAATCTCTATGAAGAGAGTCAAACTCTTCTAGGCCAGAGTTTGGAGATTTTGTTTATCGCTTTTGGGGATGTAAAGTACGGAGATACTATACAAATAGCTACTTTTGGAAGTGGTCCAGAACTAGATTCTCATCTTCAGGCTTTTACCAAGATGAGTGGTGGTGGAGATGGTGAAGAATCGCCAGAGCTCGCCGCATACTATCTTCTAGAGAGTGTTGATGTAAGCAGCGCTAAACATGTATATGCGTACATTATCACGGATGAAGCTGCTGCTCCTAGAATATTAGCCTCTAACCTAAAGAGATCTGTGGCCCTGACCTTGAAACCAGAGCTTGTGGAAGTGCGGCACATATTTCAAGCGTTGCTTCGAAAAATGGAAGTGTTTGTGATACTTAAAGAAACGGATATGCCTGAGTACAGCCCTAGACTTATTCGCCAGTATTGGGATACTACCTTAGGGCCTGACCGTGTTTTACAACTGGACCGAGCTAACCTTGTGGTAGAGACTATGTTAGCTAGTGTAGCTAGACGAACCGATCAAGACGAGGTCTTCAACTCTTCTTATCAATCAAGGAGAGGCAGTACCGCTTATGGCGCAGTAAATTATGACCTCGTACAAAAATCTGTAGCTATGGTTCCAAAGGGTAGTTCTGTTGTTCAAGCACCCAACCCAAGAACAGGTACTCGTAATTTGACAGATTTTCTAGATGACCCCACTTAATATCTCTTAATCATACATTTCCAATTCCGTTATCCAAATAAATGTTCGAGGAGAAGTCTGTGTCAAGATACGACTTATTTTGGGAACTTGTTTTGGAAGTGACATTTTCAGCAGACCCAAAAGGTGTTAAAAATACTGTCGAAAGCCAGTTTAATCAACATCTTGTTTCTATGCCTTCTACCGGGCCTAGATGGGAAGATGTTCCTAAACAAAATTACAAAGTTTTAGAAGTTGAATATATCGGAAATGGCGCTTGGTGTACTTTAGAATATGGCCTTAAAATTAATATAGGTGGGTATAAAGTACAGACAGGCGATGTAATAACCGTATATAGTAATGGACCTTACTGTAGAAATGACGGCACGGATTTGAATGGAGTACCTATTTTTCGTAACCTTTCTTGGTATGTTGGGCGTTCATGAAACGTAAATTTGTCACAAAAATTGGACCTTGGATTTTCAACCCTCTTTGTAGTTCTTGGGAAAGATGGGAACGTTGGAATAATTATGGACGAGTCTATGGTCTAGAGCTTGGTTATGGTTGGCATACGTGGCGTGTATTTGGAGAGCATGGTAAATGTTATACTTTTGAGGAAGGCCGAACCTTAATAGATGATCATATACTAACTGTAAAAAATAAATATACTAGGTACGTTTTAGACAATAAGACGAAATATTCTGAATTGGACATGAACATCCATACATTAATGTTCAACAGAGGTGGTTATCCGTACCCATATAGCACTAATCCAGAATATGCAAAACACGTTTACACTGCTTTAAATAAACTTCAAACTGGACAAAAAGACAGTCGTTATCCTTATCCATGTAGATACCGAGTAGATAAACGTGAAAAATTTGAATTCTGGTGTCTACCTATAGAAAAATATTTTGAAGATGAGGATATTGAAACTTTTGTAAGATGGAAATCTTACAACCATAAAATAAAATGGATTGCTCCGGTAAGCATACCGTGTGGTTACTCATATATGAATCCTGAAACAATATATGCTGAAACTTTCGAAATGGCTGTATGTAAAGCAGCCCAATATATGTTAAAGGCTGTCGAGGTAGAAGCACGAGAGTTGATAGGAAAACATGATGAAGACCGAAAGAAAGGAATATTCTTTCATGAGCAGTGGGGTTTGTTTTTACCCGAGGATTTGGCTCATTTAGTGTACCAGAAATTTCATCAAAAGTTTAACACGGCTACAGTAGGTGGGGATATTGAAGACCCGTATTGGTATAGAAAATGTCCTCAAGACAGAGATTATTTGGCGGAAGAAGTAAACACAGCAGATTTTAAACTTAGAGAGTTAATTCATGATTGAAGTGAGAAGAAATGATTTGCAAAAAGTTGTTCAACATCTTATGTATGAAGCAAAAGTATTGGTAGGTCCCGCAGATACTTATGTGAAAATGCCAGAGTTGTCTATAGAGGAAGTCCTTTCTATTATAGAATACCCACGGACTGAACCTATAGATGAAGATGATCCTTGGCCTCATGAAGCAAGATTATATGCATCCACATTGCTTCGCAGGTTGCAAGATTTTATGCGTAAAGAAGTTTCTGAATTACTATGCTGATTACCTGTAATAACATACATGATTTTGTCTCTGAATCATTAGTAGTCAAATGTGACATTATAGCTAATGGTATGTTGAGGATGCAAACTCCGTTCTTGTATCCTGATGAGGATAACATAGATTTATTTTTGGACCAGAGAGATAAAATCTTATTGACTGACCTTGGACATACTATTTCTTATTTGTTAAACGTGTTTATTGACTTTAAGGCTCTTTGTGAGAAGGGCGAGGCTATAGAGCAAATTTGTAGCAGGTTTAAAGTAAAACGTATAGGGGGAGAGTTCATTATTGATTCTACATATGATGACTTGTCAAATTCTATTTCAGAATTGATCCTGGTGTGTCAGCAAATAGCAGACTTATCCAAAGTCTGAGATCTTTTCGAACAGAAGCATAAAACCTAAAATCCTGCTGAAGCCTAATCTGTTTGTAATCGCTTGTCTCTATAAGGAGACGATATGCGAGAGCTTGAAAAAGGAAAGCAGAAGTTTGTTGAAATCAACGGTCAACAGATCCCATATGATAGTTTGATCAAGTTTTATGTGGACTCTGATACAGGCAATTGGATAGTAAGTACTCAATATAGTCCACAAACAATGATAGACCTGTTACAAGATGCTATAGATCACTTTTCTAAAATAGAGCCTATAGAAAATATACATACTGCTGTAAATTGGAGTTGACAATGTCTGATAAAAAAGGTGGCAAGATACTAAGACCGCCTCGTACATTCGTGAATAGATCTTATATAAAGACTGATCAGCCAGAAGTAAAACAATATGAACCAGAACCAGCACTTGTTGCTGTACCAAAAAATCCTATCGCCTCGCCTAAAGTCACTCAAAGTTAGATACAAGTCCATCTTCTTCCTTTCTTGTAGTTGAATTTTCTAGATAAAAAGAAACTAGAAATCTCAAATAACAAGAAAGGAATTGGAGTATGGATACCGTCATTATAGAAATCAGATCCGCCGAAGGTGGAGATGATGCAAAATTATTTGTCTATGATATGTTTAAAGTGTTAGTCCGATATTGTTCTATCCATAAATGGGATACTGAAATATTGGAAATGAAAGAAGCCTCTAAAGGTTACCATGAGATATCGTTTATGGTAACTGGTAGAGATGTTTATAATCTTTTAGTAAACGAGGCTGGAGGGCACAGAGTACAGAGAGTTCCTCCTACTGAAAAGAAAGGTAGAAGACAATCTTCTACCGTCACAGTAGCTGTATTGAAAGAGCCTACAGACTTTGATTTGCAAATAAAACCTTCGGATCTTATATATGAAACTATGAGAGGATCAGGTCCAGGTGGACAACATAGGAATACTACAGACTCTGCGGTACGTATAACTCATGTGCCAACAAAGATTACAGCATACTCTGCTTCTAAGTCTCAAAATGCCAATAAAAAGATGGCATTATCTGTTCTTAGATCAAGAATACATGAAGAAATGGAATCGAAGAATAAATCAGAAATATCTCAACATCGACAGAGTCAAGTAGGTTCTGGAATGCGTGGGGATAAAATTAGAACCATAAGGTATCAAGATGGTTTTGTATTTGATCATAGGACTGATAAAAAGATTAGACTACAAGATTGGGAAGATGGGAAATTAGACTTATTAAGAGGATAATATGAAATATTACAGCCACGCTAACCCAGATGGCTATCTCTATTGTGTGAAGGAAGACGCTGTTAGACACGGGGTATTATTGGATTGTTTCCGCTGTCCTTTTTATAGGAGCAGCCTACAAGGCTTAGGTAGAGAGTGTGTCGTCACAGACGAGGAAGAAGTAATAGAAATAAAAGACCCGTATGCCTATGTTGAAGCAAAACAAGTTGGAGATGTTGAATGAATAAAGTAGCTGTTGATCCTTCTTTACACCCAATTGATCAATATAGATCAGAGTGGATTGAAATAGTCCAATTCTTGGCGATATTGTACATATTCTCGAAGTCTGATTTCTATAAAAATGACTCAAAGTCTATAGACGCTACTACTCTCTACAATGGTAGTCAATTCATAACCACTATGAATAGATACAAGCATTTGGAGAATAATTCTACAGAGTTTTATGAGTTCCTCCAAAGTATTTTGAATCCAGGTGAGTATGGAGAAGTAAAAGCTTTATTTGATCAAGTGCAGACCCGTGTTGCAGCGGGTAACTATCATGCTCCTTCTCTAAAGAGAATATTCACATCTATACGAGATGATATTAAACATGTCCATGTTCCTAAGTTAAGAGCTGTATTGATTCCTGCAACGATTTATTTCAGGAATGGGTCTGTTCCTAACAAAGATGTAGAGCTACAGTTGATTGAGTCCTTAGATAATCTCCGTAACCCACGCATACGAAGAATGTTGGATATGATTTTGTTGGACCTAGACAAAATGGTGGCTTCTGCTCCACAGCCGACAGAAACTGGTATCCCAACTAACTTTATAGCGGATTTAGCTGATATACGGGTAATGTCCAAAGGCGATAGATTATACCTTGCTCAACATACTACAGATGATCAGACATTAAAGAATTTAGCGACCATAGCAGATGAAGGTGATAAGAGTGTATTAAGTGCCTTGTTTGCTCGTGGATACATGCAAGGTTATTTAATGCCTAAGTATGAGGCAAATGGACTTGTAACAGTAGGTAATTTCTCTAAACTCAAAGATGATATATTATTTGAGTATCTACGATATACTTTAGGGAATTACGGCTGGAGATCTAAGTTTCCGAAAAACTGGGAAGCAACTTATAAAACGCTCCTAAAAGGAAGAGAGAGTCTAACTCTTAAGATGATGGATTACAGTTTGTTTGCTAATTCTGATTTTTATAAAGCTGCTGTGATTGTAGTAAGTCCAGAACGGTGGACAAATGCACAAATCTCCCAAATATGGGGTTACGCTCCCGATCCAGATCCATTAATACACAGACTCTCTAAGCCGGAGAGAATAACTTTATTCAATGAAATTGTACGTAATGGTAACAGTGATAGAAACCTTGAAGTATTGTGGCTTTTTGACTGTACCCGAGCAGAAATAGAACCCTTGTTAAAAGCTAATCTTGTGAAAGATGCGACATTCATAAACAGCATCTTTGGAAGACCTTGGGGTGAGATAATCAAAGCTGTAAGAGCTGATAGATGGTCTCGTAGTGCAGTAGACCTCAATTTGTTTCTTACTTTTTTCCAAAAATTGTCTAGAGAAGACATACTCTTCCTTGAAGAGACTACTTTTAAGAAAGGATTCATAGATTATTTAGAAAATAGTTTAGGGTCTTATCCGGGTGGGTCTCTTGCTTATATCTCAGATATATGGCGTGTTTCATCTAATCCGGTTCACATATGGTTATTTACTTTTTTGCCGTCTAAATATATAGACGTTTTGCAAGAGTCTGTAGATGCATCCGACCCTTTACATGCTAAATTGTCAGATGCGATAGAGTTGAAATCAAAGGGCTTGAAGGTAAAAGCTGAAGAAATGGAAAGAAGATACTCAGATATCAATAGTATGTCTTCCTCTCAGTTATTGCAATATTTCGAATGTTTAGATCCTGACAAATTAGTAGATAAGTATGCCTTGTTGACAAGATATAGCAGATCATCCGATATTGATATATGTGTAGCAAGAAGAGCGTCTGTAGCTACTTTAGCTAAATTTTTGACCATGCATAATATGTTCTATTATACAAGAGATGTCCTTGAAGTAGTTCTGCCTAGATTACGTCCTGGAGATTATTTGGAATTATTGGACATAGAGGTTGATGGTATACAAGCATGGGTAGGTAACAATATACCGCCAGATGAGTTAATCAAACAAGTTAAGAAGTCTAAATATAAATTAATTTCACAAATTTGCAACAGAATAACTGAATTCTCTAAAACAGATAAACAGTATATTTTGTCTCTGTTAGAAGATAGAGCCGTAGTCAGAGAGGTAGGACCAGACACTAGAGATGCTACTATAGCTTGTATCATACGTACAATGCCTGATATAGCCGCCAATTATATTGGATCCTCATCACACTTAATCCAAGCAGCAGCAGTTATTGGAGTAGACTCTAATACTGTTGTGAGTACAATAACCGCATCCTCTAACCCAATAATAAATGGTGTTTTTGGTAGAGATGATTTTGCTGAAAACGCCCCAATGTATCTGAACGCACATTTAGAACGAATGGCTAGTTCTTATTCCTATCGTATGGATGGGAATTGGCAATCATCTTTAATTGGATTTGATGAAGCTGTATTAAAGATGTCGGATGACCAATTTAAGTCAGCGTTAGGGGCTCTGGCTCTTGGTAATGCTACAACTTTAGATGTACAAGCTTGCATAAGATCTATGAGACCATTCGGACCCAATACTGTGATGCGGATCGTATCTTTAAAGGATAAAGATCTTTACAATATTGGACAGAATAACTGTAGATTTATACTAGATAATTTATCTCTCACCGAACTAACTTCAAGGTTCCCTATTTGGGATATGTACAGGTCCCCAATACTACCACTTTTCCCGGTATTCCGAGATTTAGTAGATGTATGTTTTAGCTTTTATGTTAAACACCCTGTATGGCTTTCTGCGGTAGATGACGCAGACCTTGTAAAAGCGTCTAAAGATTATGAGTTAGGTTGGGGTCCGAGAGGAAGATTTGAAGAAGAATTGAGACGTAGGCAGACCTTAAGAGAAAAAGAGAAAGAACATAGTCATTCTGATTTGATAACAGAAGCTATTACAAATCAAGATCCCGTTTCTTGTGCAAACCTCTTATGGAAGCCTGGTACAACAGCACTAGATACCGCTTCTCATACGGTACTGACCAATTTTTTGAAATCCAAATCTGTAAATTTTGGGTTTAAAATGGCAGTTGTACAGTATGGATCCAAAGAGCTTTTAGACTTTTTGTGGGAGTTTGATACAAACTCTAGAACCCTTTTAATACAGGCATGTCCGAAATGGGAATTTGACACACGCTTACCTGGCATGATAGAATATATGCGTGGTAAAGGTATTATGGAAGTTAAGGGTGTAAAATGGCCAAACCCATCTTATGTTACAGAGGATACTAGAACTAAAGCATCTATGATTGAGAGGGCTGACTCCACACAGACATTAGATCTCTTCAAATATTATTACGAAGTACAAGGTACTTTTGGTCCTAAGGTGAGAGAAGCCTTTCTTGAAAAATTGGATCTAGACTCAGACTTCAAAAATATTTTGCTAACATTCTTGTTGTCTAAGGAGTTCAAATTAAGAAAGAAGCAGTTTACTCTGGACATGATTCCTATAGTCACTAAGATAGACTCAGCCCCTTTAAATGAAAAATTCAATGGGTCTGGTAGAGTTCGCTCAGAGAAAATTGGAAGTGTACTAGATTATTGGGATGGCTTAAAGACTCAGTCTGCTAAAGAAAAATGGCTTGATGAGACCAATAACAGAAGTACCACAGAAACATTACTACAAAGTTTAGTAGAAAGAGCCATACCTTTATCAGCTCCTTTAGATACAGAATTTACTCTTGGAACTAATGATTCTAGCAAGACCTCTGAGTTTTTGAATCTTATCAAATCCAAATCTAGGACTATCACGCACAAAGAATTGTTCAGTATGTCCCTTGAACGTGCGTCGGATACTGACATTCGAGGATGGTTATTATCAAATCCTCTTAGAGTTTTTGATTTTATTAAACCAGAAGCAGACGCATCTAAATCTACGGTTAGAATAGACGCGGTAGCTAACGATGAACATGATAAGATTGAAAAATTCATAAAGGATACCTGGAAAGGTGCAGATCGAGGTATCAAACCAAATATCAAAAGTGTATTTAAGGTTGTTAACCCTCCTCAAAAAGAATATGAGAAGAGGAAAAACCCCACTACAAATGTAAAAACATTGATACATGGCACTCACTACTTTGCAGCTGGATTAATTATACAAAATCATTTCAAAGTCATGACTACCGCGAAGAGCGGTAGAATGTTGGGGGATGGTATATATTTTACAGATTGCGGAAGCAAGAGTGCTCAATATATCAGCGGTGGGTTTGGGGTATATACTGAATCCGGAGCCTTTTTAATTTGTGAAGTAGATTTAGGTAATTGTTTGATCTTAAATGACAAAAACGATCATCAAAAGAGGTCTTGGAACTCAGCCGGGTATGATAGCGTTTACTGGCCCAAGAAAGTAGACAATAATGGATATGGCGGTAGAGACGCTGAGTATGCAATTGCAGATGTAAGTAGAATAAGAGTACTGTACGTTGTACACTTAGAAAGAGTGCAAGATCGTTCTTATTAAAATTCCATATCCAATCTAATCTTTATTGTTGTAACCTACCGTAGACGCTTTTTTCTAGAACGAGGTATCAGTGTTCGGAAAAGTCAAATCATTCAAAACAAAAAACGGAAGTGGATTTATCCATAAATCTTCTCAAGATACTTCTGGATATATTCAGACCTTAGATGCAGATGTATTCGTTCATGTCTCTAATATATTAGAGAATGAAGGAGACCCTTCTGACATTTTGATTCCTGGAGAGCTTGTAGAATATGATCTACATGACTTTAGGCGTGGACCTTCAGCTCTAAGGGTTAGAAGACTAAATCCTTTAACACTTCCAACCCAAATCGGATTAATAACCAAAAAGTTTGACAATCTAGGATATGGATTTGTAGGTTCTACAAAAGGAGACGTGTTTTTCCACTTTGCGGATGTAATGTATGATGATTTTACAATAGGCGATGAAGTATCATACTTACTAGCAGTTATCGAAAACAAACAACGAGCATTACGTGTCAGGAGAAAATGACAATGGCTGATTATTGGGAAAGTGACGAATTAAAAGAACTAGCTGAAGATCTAATTGCCAACGCTCATCCATATTTGGCGAGCGCTAAGATTGCGTATCTTTTCAAAGATAAAGCATCTAGAAAAAATCTGACCCTAGATGGAGAAACTACTCAAGTAATACCCGGCAATTTTACTAAGATGGGAGCTGGAAAGTATGAACTTCTAACTAAGAAAGACTTAGTATTAGAGTTTGGATATGATATATGGCAGGAATATTCTGTAGCTCAAAGACGATACTGGGTAGATACTTTGTTGTCTGGTATTACAGGAGAAGAAGACGACAAGGGCGGAGACATGCATTATTGGTCAATCCCTTACCCTATTGCGTTTTACCCAGACGTTATAAAGAGAAACGGACTCGTCCTTGACGAATTACGGGATGCTTACCAGATCATGAAGGCAGTTTATGAGGAGGATCTGAAAGGTATTTTACGTAAGTCTGTAACTCCGACCGAGACTTCAGTGAGTGCTGAATCTTTTGAAGATACTTTCGAAGATCAGAGCTAATTCTACCTGACCAGAAAATGCTGTTAGAACCCCACCATATAAGAGGATTTAATGTTTATAGGCATTTCTGGATTGATTGGAGTCGGTAAGTCTACCCTTACAAAATCTTTAGCGGAACATCTAAATTATAAAGCTTATTACGAGCCTGTTCAAACAAACCCATACTTAGAAGACTTTTACAAGGATATGTCTAGATGGACCTTCCCTATGCAAATGTTCCTCTTAGCTAAAAGATACCAGCAACATCAAGAAGTAATATGGGATCCATGTCATCAAATAGGTTCTGGTGTGGTACAAGACCGTACTATATATGAAGATACTATCTTTGCCAGAATGCATTATAGAGACTGTTTGATGGATGAGAGAGACTATAACACCTACATAAGTCATTTCAACGTCATGAAGAGATTTCTTCAATACCCTGATGTTATAGTATATTTGAAGGTGTACCCAGAGCTAGCCTTGGAAAGAATAAACAAACGTTCAAGGGATTGTGAGGCAGGTATACCACTCTCTTATTTAGAGGATCTTTATGAAGGGTATGAAACTTTTATCTCAGAAATTGGAAACTTCGTGCCTGTATTGACTTTGGATTGGAATAATTATTTATCTGTAGAAGAAGTTGCGGATAGAATTGATGACACGGTACGCAACAACAGTAAGTTCATGCGTAGTATTGTGAGGATATGATGCCTGATCTTAGAACTATCAAAAAGATAAAAATTCTGTCTAAAACAGAGTATGTCTTAACACAAGAAATACCTACCCATGACGGGAATAAAGAAGTACCTTGGAACATAGACTTATCTGATGCTTATGATTATGACTACACAGACCAAGTTTTCGATACTCTTTCTTCTGAAGAAAGAGTATCTATTCTATCTACCACTTTATTGTCTATGGAAGACATTTCAGAGTTAATAAATATAGAAGATGAGAATGGTGTTTTAAATGTTCCAGAAAGAGACTTGGTATATAAAAACTTATCTTGGAAAAAAGTTTCAGAAATACGGTTAGACGATGAATAGTCATTAGACGAGTTTGCTTTACTTGTGCCATAAAGCCCTTACATTTACCCGTTATTGGTCAACCTTCAACACAATAGCTGGGTGCAATATGCTGACAAATGTGGCTTGGGATGTGGTTCAAAAGATTCTGGAGATCCTTAGCAACTTTCCTGCCTTATTTTAAATCATACTCCGTATATACCTTTGTTTAAGCGATATATACGGAGACCCTCCATGGCATACAGCGAAAAAGTTTTAGACCATTACGAAAACCCCAGAAATGTAGGATCCTTAGATAAGTCTGACCCAAATGTAGGTACAGGCTTAGTAGGCGCTCCGAGTTGTGGGGACTTACTTAAATTACAAATACGAGTGAATGAGAAAGGTATAATAGAAGAGGCAAGGTTTAAAGCTTTTGGGTGTGGGGCAATGATATCCAGTTCTAGTTATGTGACTGAATTAATTAATGGTAAGAGTTTAGACCAAGCTTCAAAAATATCCAATCAAGAAATAGCTCAAGAGTTGTCTCTTCCTCCTGTAAAAATTCATTGCAGTGTGTTGTCTCAAGATGCCATATTAGCAGCTATAACTGACTACAAGAAGAAACAAATCAAATGATAAATATCACTCCTAAAGCATCGACTAAAATCAAATATCTCAAAGAACAAGATAATATACCGCATTACGGACTTAAGATAGGTGTCCGTGGGGGTGGTTGTTCGGGTTTAAGCTATTTAATAGAGTTTGCGGAGGACCCAGAGGAAGACGATTTAATATGGGACATTGAAGGACTTAAAATATTCGTAGATCCTAAAAGTCACATATATTTATCTGGTACTACATTAGATTATGTAGAGTCATTAATGGAAACAGGGTTTAAGTTTCTGAACCCTAATGCTACCAAATCTTGTGGGTGTGGAGAGAGCTTCTCTGTCTAATATTCCTACATTTATATAAGCCTTTCTTTTTTGCATGTTTCCTTGATAAGATATTAAAATTAAAAGGAAACACATGCAAAAAACAAACATACGAACTGCCTCTGGCCAACCTATTTGGTATCTATACCCAGAGAAAACTCAAATTCTTTTAGAAGACATATACGCCGGTCAACGTAATATAAGGTACTCCGGTCAAAACCTCGTAAGCATTATGCAACATAGTGCTATATGCACGGGCCTATCTCAGCTATACGGGTACTCTGTAGAAGAGATAGCTTATTGTGCTGCCCATGATCTACACGAGAGTTATATAAACGATTTACCGAAAGGTTTGAAAGAAGTACTTCCAGACTACTGTGCCATTGAAGAAAAGTGGGAAGCCAGAGTCCATACCGCACTGGGTTTTACATGGCCGCCTACACATGCTATGCAAGAAAAGATAAAGCATGTTGACATACGTGCTTTATGTGTAGAAATGTGGATAGCTGGGTGGGATACTTGGGAACCAGCTATTAATGTTGCTAATTGGTTTGGAGGGTTGCCTACTAGTCAAGAATTGGCAGTAGGTAATAACATTTTAAAACCTCCCGCTCCTATTGGTACTTACATCTGGAAAATAATATTAAACGCTCTTGACAATCATATTAAACATGAACCCAGATAAGCTTCTTGAACAACTAGTCAAGTCTATAGTAGACAGCCCGGCAGAAGTTCATTCCTCTTTAGTTGATGAGGGGTCTTTTTTGACTTTACGTCTCTCTGTAAATGCCAAAGATAACCAAAAACTAACATCTTCTGGAGCATATGAAACTATAAACACTATTTTGAAAGCCGTAGGCGGAAAATTAGATAAACGCATAGAACTACATATAGAGGATAATAATGTTTGTACAAGTAAGTGATTTTCTAATAGACCCAGAACATGTATTAGCTATCGGCCCTACTATACATGGTATAGGTGTTTCATATAGGACCGTGTATTTAAAAGCTGTTTCAGGTATGACACAAGTCCCAACCATATTCTTGTCTGTTGAAGCAGCTAATGAATTAGAGAAACTTTTGTTAGATCCTTCTGAATAAATCTTTTGACCTTGATACAACTTTCTCGACAGAAGAACAGTTTAAGCCTACATGATTAATTCCGTACCTATATCTCTTACCATTCCATATTCGCTATCGTTAGATAGTTTAGAACAGATCTTCCTATCTCTGGAAGATCTGTTGGATGGAGGGCCTTAGAGGATCTTGTTAAGATTGAGACCTTTAAGAGCCCGTACTTCTAATACAGAAGACGGGCTTTTTATTTTATGGGGCAATGGTGAAGATACAGATAATGTCAGACTTACATATAGGGATTACCAATCACTGGTATAAACCTGTCAATACAGACGCAGATGTGGTCATATTGGCGGGTGATACTATTGAGGGTATACGAGGCATTCTCTGGGCATCTGAGTCTTTCCCAAATCAGATGGTCCTATACATAGCGGGTAATCATGAGTATTATAGTAACTCTTATCCTAGGTTTGCTGAGAAATTGAGAGAGGCTGCGTCCAAAACCTCGAACGTAATCTTTTTAGAGAATGAGTTCATAGATATTGATAATACCAGATTTTATGGGTGTACCCTTTGGACAGATTTTGATCTTTTTGGTACTTCGGTCTCTAGTTATACTGCCGCTCAAGATCGAATGAATGACTACAGAAAAATACGTGTTAGTTCAGACTTTAGGAAACTTAGGACAAGAGATACAGCAGCTATAAATGCATTTTCTAAATCTTGGTTGGAAAAACAGATAGATAGTTCGTATACAGGTAAGAAGGTTGTTATTACACATCATGCTCCAAGTGCCAAGTCTTTAGAGCCTGGGTGGAAATCCGATGAGTTGTCTCCAACATATGCCTCTAACATGGAGACATATATCGAAACCTTTAAACCTGAGTTATGGATACACGGTCATATACATGATCATAATGATTACATGTTAGGACAGACTAGGATTGTGTCTAACCCCCGAGGTTACCCTAAAGAGAAGTCAGGTTTTATATCTGACTTCGTTGTGGAGATATGATGTTAGTTGAGGCATGTTTAGCATTAGCAAAACAAGTTTTAGAGATACGTAGAAAGAATAACGGAATCGATTCAAAAGAGGAAGATGATTTGCTAGATGAACTGGATGTTTTGTGGTACAAGATGTCTGATCATGAAAGATTAAAAGTAGAAGGAACACTAAAAACTTGGTAGACTGAAATGAAGTCTTTTAGTTTTAGATATCATGCCTTAAATCGATTTAAAGAACGGTTTCCAAAAAAGGTTGATGAATTTGATGGCGACGTATATAAAGCAGTGGCTGTTGAATTATATAAAAGGTCTAAAGAAGACAGAACATATTTGAATAACACTCCTTTCATGATTTATCTTGGTGAACGGTATGGTTATGATAGAAAATATAGTTTCTATGTTAGTGATGATTGTGTTTTCGTATGTATAGAAAAAGCTATTGTGACTGTTTTGGATAAAAAAGGTTCACACGTTCATGATCCTAGACCCAGATTTCGAAGCAGCAGACGATAAATATGCGAGAGTGGCGTAATGGTAGCCGCACCAGCTTGAGGGGCTGGCGATCGAAAGATCGTGTGGGTTCGAATCCCACCTCTCGCATTAGGCCCTTAATCCAGGTATGAAATCCTGGCATCCGGTTTGAGACACGGCATTATGCCCATAGTTGCGGATGTAGTTTAATACTCAGGATCGGATAGAACGAGGGACATTGTGGAAATTGGTTCCGATCAATCAATTTCTGAAAGCACGTCTAGGTTGATTCGTGCATAAAGGGTGATAACCTATTCCCTTAAAAGCCTCTCTAGACCAACGGTTAGAGTCAGTAGACTCAAAATCTACACAGTCTCAGTTCAAATCTGAGGAGAGGCACCAGGAGGATTTATGATATTAGATATTGACGATTCCGATTGGGCAGAAGTTTTCAAATATGCTTCTTTTTCAAGAGAAGACGTCATTGAGTCTATAGCTCAAGAAGATGGAGATAATGATGGACCTAATTGGATAGGTCTATTTTGTCTTCAGAATGGCAAATATGGTGTAGTCAGAGCTGGTTGTGATTATACTGGATGGGGCTGACAAGAGAATGGATCTTCTAGTGAACATGACTCATTAGAAGACGCAATCCAGTTTGGATTGGAAGATGAAGAAAGAATTAGATTGAAAGGTCAGTTAGATACGTACATGTCTAACTTGAAAGCTTTTGCTCAGCCTATTGTTTCCTGGTATGATCTGATGGAGGATTAAATGGTATCAAATTTTGCAAAACAAATATCACAGGCATTGATCATAGAGACGGACAGTTATGCTGGTAATTTCGAACGAGATATGACCTCATATCTTACTGGTTATGTTGGCGAACACTACCATGGGAAATGTGAGAAATATGCAAAGGATGCCAAGAAATTCTGGCATAAGCATTTTCCAGAATCTAAAGAGTATGATCCCATATTTGAACTCGATTATGTGTATAGTGAATACGGGTCTGTTGTTTGTACTATAACTGGAGAAGGTTGCAAAGATGTAGCAATCTTTTTAGCTCAGATACAGAAGATGAAGGAGACTTTACTCTAAGAAATCAAAGAGTGTTACAATTGTTGAAACAACGAGCTGTCGAATTTGGGGAGAAAAATAATATCAGAATAAAGTTAGTAAGGCTTGAGAGATATGAACGTATTGTTCGTACTTATGTTACGACAGTAGAATAAATATATGCCGGAATAGACCAATTGGCAAGGAGTCGCCATCTTCAGAAGGTGGACAGTGTGGGTTCGAACCCCACTTCCGGCACCAGCAGACATATGAGATAGGTATGATGACTAAATAGGTCAAGGGTTCGAATCCAAATGTTTGCATAATCAAAAAACCTAGAAAGGACCTTATGAAGACTCATGTTAACACAGGGACGGTAGGACACGTGGAGATTAAGGTTTAACGTGTTGTTCTCTATGGCAGTTTACACAGGTTAAAATGCACTTATCTACCTCATCTTTGATTTCAGAGAGATATTTATCTCTCATTTCGGCAATGCCAAAAGATTTTTGAGTTGGGTCTTTGTGATGTAAATCTAATGCAGCAATGTTTTTGTTATAGGAGCATATTTCACAAACCCCTCCTTTATAGGAGATAATTTCTTGTTTGATTTTTGCTCTACCTTGTCTACCATATAAACGAGTACATGACTTACACCAAGGTTTTGGTATTCCTTTATCTATAGGGAAAGAATTTATAGTTTTATGTAGGTTGCATCTACGACATCTATGGCCTAATGGGTCAAGCTGCCCGTGGTCAGAATTTTTAAAATCTATGTCTGCCATACGCTGATGTTCTTCGCGGTGACAGTTGGCACATAAGAGCATACATTTATCGAGTTCTGGTTTAGCTGTTTTGAAACATGGAAATCTTCTACTAAAAGTGAAATCTTTTTGAGTAGGGTCTTTGTGATGAAAGTCCATTGCATCTAAACATTTGCTATAATTACAAAGCTCGCAGGATCCGCCTTTATAAGCGACTGCCTGCTCCTTATAAGATTTAGTTTGTTGTTTAGATTCTTCGTGATGACATTTTTTACAGATAGACAAGGGTAGTCCACTGTGCCTAAAATAGAATTGATCTATAGGTTTTATTGAGTTACATTCTTTGCAAAAAGATTCAGACTTGTTGTGTTTTTCTAAGGTCTTTCGGTTACTTATTTTGTTGCTACCTTTGATAAAAGGAGAACAATCTAAGCAATATTTACGTTTGTGGAGGGCTATTCGTTCTCCGTCAATAGTCACATTTAAGAGATATGAGTTTTGACAATTTGGACAAATCCTAGTGCGTGTAGAAATGTTATTTGGCAAATGAAGTCTCCATGAATTTTAGGTTCGATGAAGTACTTCATAAAAGGAATATTGTTATTATCCGTTAGTTGTTCTGTGGTAAATTAAATTTGGAGAAAAAGATGGGTAGAGTAATGTTAACAGTCGGAAGTATAGGTCACATCGACCATGGTAAAACCACTCTTACGGCAGCTATCACAAAGATACAGGCTAAAGAACATGGTGGGCAAGCCCTTAACTATGATCAAATAGATAAAGCTCCTGAAGAAAAAGCTCGTGGTATTACAATCAATACCGCTCACGTAGAGTATGTAACAAAGAACAGACATTATGCACATATTGACTGTCCAGGACATGCTGACTACATCAAGAACATGATCACGGGTGCTGCTCAGATGGACGGTGCTATACTTTTGGTCGATGGATCTCAAGGACCTGAGCCCCAAACCAAGGAACACGTATTGCTTGCATCTCAAGTAGGGGTAAAGCATATCGTTGTTTTCGTGAACAAAGTTGATCGTTGTGAAGACGAAGAGCTCTTGTCTCTCGTAGAAATGGAAGCAAACGAAATCCTCGAGAGCTATGGGTATACTGATGTCAAGTTCGTGAGAGGATCCGCTCTTAAGGCTCTTGAAGCGGCTAATGCAGGAGACTGGACTAGCCCTTGGATCGGATCCATCCCAGAATTGATGGATGCTTTGGACAATACTATTCCAGAGCCTGTTAGAGATATGGACTCTCCGTTCCGAATGTCGGTAGAAGACGTTGTTACAATATCTGGGCGTGGTACGGTAGCTACAGGCCGTATTGACCGTGGTAAGGTCAAGATCGGAGACGAGGTTGAGATAGTAGGTCTTACCGAAGACGAGGGTGGCAAACCCAGAAAGGTAGTCGTTACAGGAGTCCAGATGTTCCGTAAAGATGTACCGGAAGGTCTTGCTGGTATGAACATCGGTATGTTGCTCCGTGGGGTTAAGAGAGACGAGATACGGAGAGGTCAAGTTTTGGCCGCTCCTGGGTCTATTAGAAGCAATGCAAAATTCGAGGCTGAGTTTTATACCTTGACCGCAAAAGAAGGGGGTCGTGAGAAACCATTCAAGAGTGGGTATAGACCTCAATTCTATTTCGGTACTACAGATGTTACTGGGGTAATCACTCTTCCAGAAGGGTTAGAGTGTGTCAACCCAGGTGACCGTACTACTATCAAGGTTGAACTGAATAAACCAGCTGGCTTTGAGGTGAACTCTCGCTTCGCGGTTAGAGAAGGTAGTCGTACCATTGGGGCTGGGGTGATCACTAATATTGGTAATGTATGAACCAGGACTATCTGCGCAAGATAATTGAGGGCGTAGAAACTATTAAGACTGCCCCTGTACTGTTTACTTTAAAAGACCTTACAGAGGCAGTCTTTGTATTGTCCAGGCCTATACCGATGTTGCTATGGTGTCCTTCATGTGGCGAAAGACATATAGATACGGGTGAGTTTGAAACAAAAGCACATCATACTCATGCATGTCAAAAATGTGGCATGGTATGGAGACCTTCTATTGTTGCGACGGTGGGGGTTCGATTTTTACCTGGGTTCAAGAATTTGTCTGAATGATTTTGGATAATTTTAAAATAATTTAGAATCTCTCTGATTAACTTTGATAGTAGTTCGTTAGTATTATATGAACGATGGAAGTAAAGAGCGGAACAAAAGCGGCATAATGGACCCAGTTGCTAATACCTGAAAGGGTCGAGCCATTATCCACTTCCAAAGGGCAAAAAAGCAAATTAGTGTTTTGACTTAAATAATCGCGAGAAATGCAAAGTAACGCGGGGAAAAGACAAGCACTTGTGAGCGACGGAAGAAAAACTGGAGAGCCCTTAAAACGGTACTGATAAAGTACGTCTGAGCGTTTTAGGACGCGTTGATGGACACTGTAAAAGGTGTAACAGTGACTGAGGGCTTGTTGAAAGTAATGCTTCCGCTACAATGAATGCTAACCCATTGTAGAGATTTAGAAGAGTTAGCAACTAATAAAAAACGGAGGACGCGTCCTCATAAGACCAACTTCCTCCAAATTTATCTTATATTTTGTTATTATATGTTATATATTTTAGAGTATACTACAGTTATGTAACTGTAGTATAATAGGTTAGACGAGGTAGAAACATTTGTGTAGAGTAAATGAGCCCTAACAAGGCCAACTTTTACTACTTTATGTATTAAAATACATAAAGGGTCATTTGTTGAAACCCACTCAGTAGAGTTTATTAAGTAGGTATTAGCTCATTGTTGTAAAACCCGGCATAGCTTGTGACCCACGAGAAACCGGACTGACAGAGAGCAGGGTTGGATGCAGCATTGTTTTATCTACACATAGCATAGCTCTTGACCCGAGAGAAACTATGTTGAAACAATGCAGGGGCGTTTTAAAATGAACAAAATAGCTCAACGGGAGAGCACTGATGTTATAAGTCGATAAAGAGGGTTCGAATCCCGAAGCCATCGGAGGCCTTTATCGCTCTTCAGAGACTGAGGTTCGAATCCTTAATGTTCATGATTAGACTTTGGCGTGTAGCATCCATTAAACGCCACCATTTTTAGTGAGTATGAAAGTCAGGTGACTACAGAGACGTCTGTAATTGTAGGTTCGATTCCTACAGATGGCAAGGGTGCAATGAGGTTCGATTCCTCCCGTACTCACTAGTTTTTTGAAAGTTTTCTCTCGTAGTTCAACAGTAGAACGCTAGGCTTTCAATCTGGTAACGAGGGATCGACACCCTCCGAGAGCACCAATGAAACAAATTGGTGGGTATAGAAAAGGATCTGGAAGATCAAAACATGGTTATTATAAAGGTATTTATTGTGGGTCAACATATGAATTATGTTGGGTAGTATATGCTTTAGACCATAATATTAACTTTACAAGATTTTCTGGCATATTAGAAAATAATGGGTTGAAGTATGTCCCTGATTTTTTACTTGATGACTATAAAACCATAATAGAAATAAAAGGGTATGAACTTCCTTCGAAGGTAGAAGCAAAAACTAAAGTAGCAGAACATCATGGTTTTACAGTAATAGTTTTGCGTGAAAAAGATTTACAGTTCGCTTTCGATTATGTAAAGAATAAATTTGGAACAAAAAATTATCACATTTTATATGATAATTTTAAACCTAAACATGAGTTTAAATGTACATATTGTCAAAAGATTTTTTCTAGAGATGTCAAATATAATGTACTACCTTTTTGTTCAAAGTCTTGTTTTGGATTGTATAATACGAATAGAATTATGTCAGAAAAAGGGGATGTTTGGACTCATGGTCTAGATGGCAAACCTTTAAAATTAACGAAAGAACAAGCATTAGAGATATATCATACTGATAAATTACATAAAGAATTAGCTTTTGAATACGGAGTGTCTAGAAGTACTGTGACTCTTATAAAGTCTAAGAAGATATATAAATGGATACATTATCAGTAGCGAGAGATCGATACTCTCCAGGACCACCAAAAATAGGCTGAATAAGTTTATAGACCATTCGCACTTATAAGCCTGTATGTTGTATAATGAGTAAGCAAGACAATATGCCCTTCTAGCCCAACGGCAGAGGCAACAGACTTAAAATCTGTAAAGTCCCGATTCGAATTCGGGGAGGGGCACCAAGTTGATACGGTACGGAACTACTGACTTCAACACTAAGGATGCGAAACCCTTGACACTCTGCATCCTATACTTAGGGGAGTGCATTTCTGAAAAGAGATGTGGACGACACCTCTCTACCAATAAAAATGGTATGGTGTGAACACTACGAGGCAGATCTTAAGTTCTAGACTCTGCTATAGGTATTAACAACTCAAGGTAATTGTTAATATCAGTTCTAAATTATGGTGTTATTAGTTCAACGGTAGAACGTCGGTTTGTGGATCCGAATACGAGAGTTCAACTCTCTCATAGCACCCTCAATTATATTAGTTATAATGTCTAAATATTTTTTAGATGTTTGTTCTTTGAAATAAAGTTGATTTGATGTATCAATAATACAAAGGGATATGTCATGTTCTATACATGCTTGAAATTTTCTGTGATCATTAGATTGAATTTTATCTAATTTATCTTGACCATAGATTGGTTCATAATGAAAGATACCATTTAGCTCAAAAGCCAGTTTAAGACTTGGTATGTATATGTCAAGCTCAGCATTTATAGCATCTGTTTTATTGAAGTGAAATTCTAAGTCTGGATAAAGTTCAAGTAATTTTATTTCTAACCATTGTTCAAGTTTGGATCTTCTAGTACCTTTTGTTTTATGTGCATTATTGTATTTTGCCGCACATGATTGAGTACAAAAATTATTGCCAACATTTATAAGAGCTTTTTGTCTATGTGATTTATTGTTACAATAAGAACAAATAATGAAGTTTAGTGACTTTAAATATTCTTTGCTACATTTTAATGTACAGAATTTTCGTTTGTCTTTTGTTGAGTTGAGTAATGCATGCTTAATATTTCGTTTTGTACATAGAAAATCTTGTTTACAAAATAGACATTCTAGTAATAGATTATCTAGACTTTTAGCTTGGTTATATTGGTCATATGTAAATTTTTTTATCATAAATGGGTAAGTTATAAAGAGAAAATTAGTTTTCAACTCTCTCATAGCACCCCATTAGATCTTTGACAATTGAATATAGAAACGAGTGTGAACATCACACTCAAATTGGCCGTGTATCCCAACTGGCAGAGGAAGCAGGTTGAGAGCCTGTTCAGTGGAAGTTCAAATCTTCTCACGGCCACCAGTTTTGGTAGAAACATATTTATGGGGCACGAGACTGCTAGGGGTGGTCGCCGGACTTGCAATTCGGATATTTAGCTGGGTTCAAATCCCAGGTGCTCCACCATATTAAAACACAGGTGTATGGACAGAATAAAATGTTAACAACTTGCACCTCATTTTAAACCACATAGCCCAACTAGAGGCATAGGCACTAAGCCGAAAAAGTAGGGGTAACCAATCCTCTTGTGGTTCCAGTACCAAACCGGGAAACCTACGGTGGCACCGGATTTGATGTAAAGGTAAACTCGACAATTAATTTTGTGGCTGTGTACGCAATTGGCATGACGAAGCGGACTCAAAATCCGTGTCTGTAATGGACGTGTCGGTTCGAATCCGACCACAGCTACCATAGCTTATTATTTGCTAACCAGAGTCCCATTAAGGGACATAAGGGATGCAACTAGCTCAGCTAATAGGATCTAAATCTATTCAATTGTGAAAACCTTGACAGATGGCTTCTATTAGTGATTGATAATAAGCTTTAGCTCATGTACCATGTGTACAAGGAGTTCAGACATCGTTTTCACGGTGTCCGCAATCAGGGTGTAGAGCAGTGGTAGCTTTCCTGCCTTGGAAGCAGGCGGTCGCTGGTTCGATCCCAGCCACCCTGACCATGAGATGAGACGGATAATTAGTAGGCCCGTCGTTGCTACAGCTCACTGCCGTTGGTTGTAACCATCTCACATTTGCGGGTGTAACACAATGGTAGTGTATCTGCTTGCCATGCAGAAGGTGAGAGTTCGATTCTCTCCATCCGCTCCAATTTATTTCAGAACTTATCTGATTTCTTTGTAGGAAAGAACGTTTACGATAAACAAACCTTAAAACCAAAAAGGAACTTTATCATGGATGCTCTTTTGATGTGTGGCAGTTCGATCCAGGTTACCGCTCAGGACCTTATTGACGCAATTAAGGCCAAGTACGGGGATGATGTAGATCTCTCCAAGGTTAGCCTTGATATCGATTATAAGCAGTTTCAATGTTTCGGCTATGATCTTTATGACGGCGGAGATTACCGCATCGAGATTGATTCGACTGTTACAGATTAGTATCTAGGTGTAAGGCAGTGGTTGACCTACCTGCGTTGGAAGCAGGTTCACGCTGGTTCGAATCCAGTCACCTAGACCACGGAACGTGGCTCAGCTTGGTAGAGCACTACCTTGGGGTGGTAGGGGTCGTGGGTTCAAATCCCGCCGTTCCGACCAATAAACTTTATATCTTAGATACTTGAAACAGATTTCGTTATCAACTTGAACCCTTAAACTAAGGTTATATAACGAAACGACCAAAATAAAAGAAGCATTTGAGAACCTACTTTTGAATGGAGTCTTTGTTAACGTTGTTACTTATGATTTGATGGCTTTGTTAGTGTTTCAAACCATTTGTAATTTGTTATTTTGAAAAATGCCGGTGTAGCCCAACGGTAGAGGCAATTTGGCTGTGTAGCGCAATTGGTATGACGCACCTGGCTCAGAACCAGGGTCCGAAAGGATGTGAGAGTTCGAGTCTCTCCACAGCCACTAAAGATTTGGAAGAAATTAAAGGTAAAAAATGATATGTGAGATGTGTTTTGGAGAACATGAAGGCAAATATGGAGATGGATAACGAAACCATCTAGTGTTTGAGACCTTGAGGTGTATCAAACATGAAAATTAGGTGACCTCAACATAATTGGGGAGTAGCACAATTTCAGGTTTGAAGTAATTTTAAAAGGTTTTAGACGTGTAGCAAAATTGGCGTTGCGCTGGGCTTTGAACCCAGGTCATTTATGTAGGTTCGAATCCTACCACGTCTGCCAATGAATAAACGACGAAGTCCAATTTGGAAAGATTCTTCTGAGAATTTTAAAAACATTGTTTTAAGTTGTGAGACTTTAACTGAAATTCTAGCACATTATGGTCTGCAACAAGCCGGTGGAAATTGTCAGACATTAAAAAATAGAATGGCTGAAGAAAACCTGTCTCTTTCAGACTTGAAGAAACCTAATGATAGAAAAAGTCTAAAATTAGAACCATTACGGGACAATTCCAACTTTAGACCTCGTGATTTGAAAACAAAATTGATACGAGATAATATAATACAAGAGAAGTGTGAGAAATGCGGGGTAAGTTCAATCTGGCAAGGTGAACCCTTGGTTTTACATCTTGACCATATCAATGGGGTTAATACCGACAATAGGTTAGAAAATTTAAGATTGTTGTGTCCAAATTGTCATAGTCAAACTCCTACTTTTGCTGGTCGTAATAAGAAAAAGACAGATTTTGTTGGTAATAAGTGTCCACATTGTCAAAAGACAATAACGTTGAATGCTTCAACATGCAAAAAGTGTTTTAACAGTCTCCCTAAGAAAAAGAAAATAATTTGGCCATCTGATATAGATTTATTGGAAGAAATAAAATTAACAAATAGAACTACGGTTGCCAAAAGATTAGGGGTTTCTGAGGCGGCTATAAGAAAACATCTGTTTAAATTATAGCAGAAGTGGCACTACATCAGACTCAGCACCAAGAGGTTGAAGGTTCAAATCCTTCCTCCCCATCCAACATTTATAGGAATTATTTTGAAAATTTTATCAGACACTACCCTTCAAGAAGGTATGACATATTGGGTATGTGATTATAGATTTTCTGATGTACGTAAATATACTCCGACAAGACATGTAAAACCTACAGAAGTAACATGTCTTGTCGTGCCGCAAATTTATCAACCAAATTTGAAAGAGATTAAAACTAAATCTGGAAAGAAGATTCCCATGTGGGATAATACTAGATTTCCAGAATTTATATGTATATTTGACAATAAAGAAGAATGTGTAAGACATTATAATTCTTTAGTAGAGGAAAATTGTGAAAGACTAAAGAAACACATAGAGTATCTAAACCTTGAATATGATAAGATGCGTAAACATCTTATAGCATAAGATAATTGGGGTATAGGCTAATTGGCAAACCAGGAGACTCTGAATCTCTTATTATAGGTTCGAATCCTATTACCCCAGCCAGCGGACAGTCACAGCTAGCGCGAAGTGAACTAGGATCCGAGTGTGGGTCGCACCACCTGTTCCGCTTTATTTTAAAATAACATCTAACTTTGTGCAACTTAAGAACGTTATAAGTGAGTAAACGAAAAGTAAAGAGAACAAGACCCCTCTTTACATTACAAGAGCGCGCATTTGGGAATGCGATTATCTGTTTGTGAGTTTACAATTTTGGTCTCGTGGTCCATTGGCTAAGACGCTTGGCTTTCAACCTGGAGAAGAGAGTTCGATCCTCTCCGAGACCACCATTAGATAGGGTACTGTACCGCAAGGACAGATCCTTTAGTCAATTAACACACGAGGGACTCCAAACCTTCAATCTGTTAAGAAACTAGAGCTTTGGAGCTCTATCTAAACCTTAAAACTCCGGCCTGAGGAGCATATTACACAGGTAACGGTCCCGTAATTTAACGGTAAAATGCTTGATTGTCTATCAAGATTTGAGGGTTCGACTCCCTTCGGGACCGCCAGCTACTTAAGAGGTAGGATTAGAAGCGTCCACCCTTAATGAGTGACCGAAATGTAGAAGAAAGTAGGAAAGCGCATCCGAAATCAAGATATCTTACTTGGTTGTTGATCCGAATTAATAAGCGGGGAGACCCTCATAGAGGTTTGAAGGTTTAAGACCTTAACATATACTCTATGTGCTCCGGAATATGTAAGATTAAACTACGAATGGGCGTGTGAATGATGGGTTATGGATCTTTGTCGGAGGTTTAGTAAGTTAGCAATAGCTGAAGTTCCCCTCGTAAGGTAAAGATCTGTAAAACATAGCAGTAGCGGGTTAGGAATTGCCCTCACAGTACCAGAGGAACTGAGGGTCTGACTAGAAATACAGGTAATAGGATAGGGGTATTTCTGGGACTTCCTAATCAACCCTTTGAGGTCTTTGGCGTAAAAGCACGCTTAAGTAGCATTTGGTTCCATAATATAACGGCAGTATGTCTCGCTGTCTACGAGACTGTAGGGGTTCGATTCCCCTTGGGACCGCCAACAATTTTATCATACCGTAATCTGTGAAGGTGGATGCGTGAGTCGAACCGGGCATTCGCAGACAGGGTCCAATAGGGTAAAGACCTGGACACGGTGGAGTGGAATTCGACCTACGCTCTGATAAAATTTATGCGGGTATAACACAATGGTAGTGTGTCAGTCTTTATAAACTTTTTTGTTTTTTACTACAAACCCTCTTGATTCTAAGTGTTTATATACGGCTGCATCAGAACACTTTAAATTTCTTGAAGTGGCCAATACAGAACTATTTTCTATCATCTTTATAAGATCTCTTGTTTCTGGCCATGTAATTTTTGTAGTAACTTTATTAATTTTTGCTTGACAAATAGTACACCTTAAAGATTTCCTGCTTATTTGTGTATTGCAATCTATGCAAGTTGGCTTTTTATGTCGTTTTGTTACATTTCTACCACAAAACGTGTCTGTTTGAGAGTGACAATTGGGACACAATAGTCTTAGATTTTCAAGTCTATTGTCTGTATTTATACCATTGATATGGTCAATTTGTAATTTAAGAGGTTTTTCTTTCCAATAGGGTATTAGGCCACACTCATAACATTCATTTTTTAAGACATTTTCATCTAATAATCTTTTTAAATGACATATGGAAGTGCCTATTGTAAGAATGTCTTTTAAATCTTTTCTTTTATGACCATTACGTTTAACATAAGGACCCCAATGAGATGTGTCTAATTTTAATTGTTTTATTTTAAATTTAACAGACTCATAATGCCTGCCCCTATGTTGAGGTATGTTTAAGTATCTTAGTAATTCTGCGATACTTATGGTTTTATTTACAGCAATTATGAAGTCCGAGTCAGAACATTTAATATTTTTAACAAATCCTTCTTCAGAAAAATTTTTTGTTATGTGCATTTAACTTCTCGTCAATTATTTAGTCTAATCAAGAGAAGTATAAAAAGATTAAATTTTGATGTTTGGTCGGGGTTCGAATCGATTGCGGGTGTAGTGTAAAGGTAACACGGTATCCTTCCAAGTTACAATTGAGAGTTCGATTCTCTCTACCCGCTCCAATGCTCCTGTAGTTCAACGGTAGAATGTCTGTTTTGTACTCAGAGGATAGGGGTTCGATTCCTCTCAGGAGCTCCATTTATAGAAGGGTGGTCGAGCGGCTTATGGCACCTGCTATAATCCAGGATAGCCCCTGACCAAATAATTTAAACTATTGCTACACTATTGTTTAAATTATTAGATTTTGCTGATTTTTGGAGAGTGTCCGGTTGGTCGAGGAACCCGCTTGGAAGGCGGCTGGCGGCTAATACCCGTTCTGGGGTTCAATTCCCCAACTCTCCGCCATTTATGGAGACGTGTCTGAGTCTGGTTTAAGGTACTTCCCTGCTAAGGAAGTGGCCCCTAAAAAGGTCCGAGAGTTCGAATCTCTCCGTCTCCGCTCTATATCTTCAAAAACTCTCTAAGTCTTTCTCCTACCAAATCGTTTTCCTCCTTAGGAGGAACTTAGACATGAATTGCTACTTTGTTTACGACCCAGAATATACCGAAGATGGCGCTAAGATGATAAAAGCTCTTAGTGAAGAAGAGGCTAAAGACAAAGCCGCGACGGAGTGGGGCTATGACCCAAATGAACGTAAAGCTCGGGAAGATTTTCTACGTACCTGTGTTGTAGTTTTTTCTTCTGTTCAGTGGTGAGCTATGAAAAGAGTATGTTGGAATAAAAAAGTAATCTCAGACCTCAAAGAGTTGGATCCTGAGGTTAGAGCCATAAGGCAAGAGATTTTGTCTAGAGCCTTACCAGAGACTCTAGAGCCATTACATTCGTACCTTTGTGTGAATACCTCATTTCAAGGTTCTGATTATCACGTAAATTTATTGACATCCATCTTAGAGGATCACGGTTATACTGTTGTTGATGTTTAAGGTTACATAATTTTGATTAACAACTAAAACGGATATATTTAATAATGATTTCCTCTAAAGACATGGACTTATTAATGAACCAATATCTCCAGTCTGATTTACCTTTGACTCCTTATTTACCTACTCCCAATTTTTCAAAAATGGCTCAAGGTTTGGGTCTTTGTGGTGAAGAACATAAAGATAACAAACAGGTTGTATGTCACCAAATAAAGGGACATGATACGGTTCATCAAGGCAAATGGTTTAGTGGGGATAAAAGTGGACTACTGACCTGGTAGCTAAGGTTCCATAGGTTAATGCTTAGGATGATTTGTAGTTTAACCAGATATTTTAAAAATGAAAATTATGGAACATGTTTTAATAACCTCCGAACTAAAAGAAGCTATCCATAGAATGGATGAAAACAAGGAGGCAGTATTTAAAAAAGTAACCCATTGTCTTACGTATATGTCTGAATGTATGTCTGCGATAAGGGATATACAAGACAATCATATGAGACAGAGAATTGCTATTTTGTGTAGAGACGAGTCTTTGAAACGGGTCAATAAAGATAAACGCTTACCTGAAGATGTGAAAATATTATGTCGTTCAAGCATAGTTTCTATGTTTAGAAAGACTATGAAAGAAACTGGCTGTCATTAAAAAGGGTTCCATCGTACAGTGGTTAGTACGTCATGTATTGAACATATATTTTGACAACCTTTTCCGTATAGCAGCTTCTGAAACACCGAGTTGTTTAGCCAATAACACTTTATTACTTGTTTTTAACATTTCTATCAATTCTTCTATTTCTGGCCATTTCACTTTCTCTTGGTATTTTTGACTGCAAGGAACACATCTTGCGGCGGATGTTTTCTTTTCCACATTACAATCTAAACAATAATATTTTTCTATTATTAATGGTTTTTCATCTTTTTGAATGAGAGATTTTATGATATCGAGATATTCAAGATTTTTTATTGGTTTAACATCGCTTATGTCAGAAATTTCGTCATGTACCTCAGAGTGACAGTTTAGACATAATAAAATACATTTATCAAGTTCTACTGCTATCTCTTCCAAAGTTTTCTGAGTAGCTTCATTTATTTCAAATGTTTTTGTTGATTTGTTCAAATGGTGAAAAGATAAACATCTGTAACTCTTTTTGTAAGTACAAATAGCACAATACCCACCCGCGTATTGGACTAAATTGTGTTTGAATTGTTTTCGATAATAATATATTCTATTAGCATAGTTTGAGCGCACTTTTACATTGAGTATTTTAAATTGGTCGTGAAGGCCATCGTGTATTTCTCCGTGACAGTTTTTACAGACTAAAATACATTTGTCTAATTCTGTCTTAATTTCTTCCCAAGATTTATTCATACCACATATTCCGAAGTCTTTTTGAGTAGGGTCTTTGTGATGAAAATCCATTGCTCTAGCACATATCGCGTAATTACATAATTGACATGATCCACCTTTGTAGGTTAGCATCTCTCTTTTTTGATCTTTACGCCTACTCTTAATATATTGTTTTTGCATGTTTATCCATGAATGTACGATTTATTTTAAATGAAGTCAAATTTGCTTGTTATATAACATTAATAAAACGTGAAAAAACGAGAGTTCGATTCTCTCTGGGACCGCCAAAACATAAAGAGGCAATACAAATGATTGTATATAGAGTCTTAGACAGTGAAAAAGGTGGTTACATAGATACCAGTGCAGATGCAATAGGACAATTTGTAACTCAAGAGTTAACAGAGTTATGTCAAAGCAGTAAATTAATTATCCATGTCGAAGAAATGGAAGAAGACAAATATAAAGCTTTACCTGAATTTGACGGATTTTAATAAATCTCTTACTTTTTGCTAAGACCTTTCGTTACTCTAACATTAGTGAGTACATGGAGGATTAAGCCATTGAGCTAGAGTAAGAACCAAGTGCAGTTTAAACGAAGGCTCTGAGAAGGGGTATTGCACCTTTTACATAAGGTAGGGCTATTAAGTTGATCCCGTATAAGTGGACGCTATAATAGATACGTATGTAGGAGAACCCAGAGGAATGTTGAGCTAGATAAGTTATAATGGGAGAGTTGCTGGTTGCAGACGCGTCTCTTATAAGGATGTTTACAGGGTCCGATTCCCTGCTCTCCTACCAAAAACCCACATATAACGTGTTGATTGTCACGGCTGGCCACCAGACTTGGCAATAACAATCTAAGGGAGACCGTGATTTTTTAATCCTTTGAGATCGTAGCTCGTGGAGAGTACAGGTAGAGGGCACTGCCTCAGTTTTCGGATCTATGGTAGAAACATAATCAACAAAGGTTATCCATAGATGAAAAGCCGATGTAAAAAAGGATGCGAACGGGGTGATTATTCACAGGACAGCCTCTAGAGAAACCCTAAAAGTTTCGCACGTTGTCGAGGGGGCATCGTCGAGGTATTGGTTAAAATCCAATCGATCTCAAATTTTTCTCGAATTTTTGTTTTTCTCTCTTAACTTTTTTAAGATAGAAACGTTATATAGAAGTAAGATAAATACGGCCCTATAGTTTAATGGTAGAACGCTGGATTCTCAATCCGGTAACGCAGGGTTCGATCCCCTCTAGGGTCACCAGATTTTGATAGTGTACAGAAGATTGCAGTTAGAAAAGTTAATATCCGAGTGTAACCTTCCCGTCTTATAAGCGGTCCATTATAATGAGGTAACTGGTTGGATGCGGGTTCAACTCCCGCGACTCGGACCAAAGGGCTCTGAAACATTTCAGAGCCCTTTTTTATTTTAGGACGGGTATGTATAAATGTTCAAAATGCGATAAAACTTTTGATACGGTGGCCCAATTAGGCGGCCATAATAATTCTCACTCACAAAAATCCAAAACCATTCATAGAGAAGTATTTCTAGCACAGCTTTCGAATATTTATTCGTGTAAATTTTGCCATCAATCTTTTGACTGGGTCCGGTTGGGGGCACATACTTTAAAATGCTCTCTAAACCCCAATCTTGCTTCTATTAAAGCTAAAAGATCAGAAAAAGCTAAACTACAACCTACAAAGATAATGTCGAAAGAAGCTAAAGAGAAAATATCCGCAGCAAGATCTAAATTTTTGGAAGAAAAAGGTGGAGGTGGATTTAAAGATGTGAAGTGGTACACTATTAAAAACATACAAGGAGAAGAATATGTATGTAGAGGAACCTGGGAAGTAAAAGTAGCAGAATGGTTTAACTCTAAAGGTATATTATGGATTAGAAAAGTATACCTAAAGTACCTTTCATCAAGCGATGTATTAAAAACATATGCTCCCGATTTTTATTTGCCTAATTATGATTTGTATGTAGAAGTAAAGGGATTTTTCTCCGCGTATGATTTAGACAAATTACAAAGGATATTATCATCTAATGATATAAAACTCTTGTTTGTTAGGTACAAACAACTTACTCAATTGAGTAATACTCAAAACATAGAAGAATTCCAAGATTTATGTTCAGAAAAATTCGATATAATATATGATGCTTTTCAAGCAAAATCTCTTCAAGAAAAGAAAGATGTTGACTTGAAACCTAAAATATATTTTGTATGTATTTGTGGAAAACAGGTCTTAAAAGTAAGACCCACTATGAAAACATGTTCTCAAGAATGTTTTTCAAAAAGTCGTAGAAGATGTGGAAGACCATCAAAAAGTACTCGAACAAGATATAAAATTTAATACTATACCCGCACTTGGGTTAAAATACGGTGTTTCAGATAATGCGATCAGAAAATGGGCTTTTGATTACGGTTTAGATTATAGAAAACTTAAGAAACGCTCTTAATTTTGATTTGATTATATCGTTGTATATATGTTGCAAGAAGACTAAATACATCAATATTAACAAAAGGTAAAACCCATGTTTAGCTCTCGTGAACCAGAATCTACCGAAAGTCGTCGTACTGAGTTTGAGCATATGCTTACTACTGCAAATAGTAGTTTGACCCATTGTAACTTGGGCCAAGATACTTTCGGATCTGAAGAAGGCCCTTCAGAATATAGTCTGGACGAGCAGTGTAGACACTGGACTAGCCTCAAAAACTGGGCTGAGAGCGAGCTTCAAAAGCTAAACAACTAACACAGAAAGGATACACAAATGGACTTCATTCTATTCCTAGTTCAGACGTTCCAGTGGTGGACTGACCCTGGTCTCTGATACTTGATACATACTCAAGAAATGTTGTAAAACATATCAATTAATGGCTTTAGTCATTAAGGCACCTAACAATACACTTGTTAGGTTGAAGGTTCGAACCCTTCCTTGAGTATAAAAAGAGCCTGAGGTAGATAGTATTACTACCATGCACACATGGTAAGTGGCTTGAACTCACTATATATGCCAGTTATATAGTGCATGGAGAAGGGCTGGCACCCAACAAAATGCGGGCTTTAGTCTTGGATGACGGAAAAGACAGACGTGGAGTACTATAAATACTCTGCCAGACGTGGCGTGAGGGTTAAAACCCCTCTCCAAGGCGCAATTTTCTGATGATGAAATTGGTAAACAAAGGGCCCATAAAAGGTCCGGTCGAAAGACTTAGGGGTTCGAATCCCTTTCAGAAAATCATATAGCGGGGTAGAGAAGCTTGGTCATCTCATTTGGCTCATAACCAAAAGATCGCTGTGTTCAAATCCAGCCCCCGCTACCAACGTGCTGGTTAGCTTCCAGCTAGTGAGAGCCGTTACAACTCACGATGAGAACCAGGGTTGCTCCTGGAAAAGACGGGCTGCTTGTCAAAGCCGTAGTATAGGACTGCGAAATTTCTGTGAAAAGAAGTTTGAGAGTAAAACTGGTTGGGAAGACGGCTTAGGTTTACTGCGGATTTTAACCGTGTATGTTTCCTAAGAAATGTCCGACGGAGTAACTCATCCTATACCTTAACTGATACCTTTCGTGCCACACAAGAGCATGGGAGCACTTTCGGTGCTAGGACTTCGAGAGCCTAGCTCAATCTGATAGATAAGCCTGCTAAGTGCCAGATTATGGAAGAGCAATTCTGCAACTGGATAAAACCAGTGCTAGGACACGCAGAAGGTCTGATGAGGTTGATTACACTTACTAACATGTAAGTTGGCAAAAAGCCGATCGAGATGGGAACAGGCAACTTCATCACAAAGAAGGGGATTAGAATAATTCTAATCCCCTTCTTTGTTCTACACTAATCCATTTTGAATAGTGTTATCTAATAATATATCAATCTTAGAATAAATTATGACAGAAGCTCAAGAACTTTATAACAAAATACTTGCAGAACCCCTAATAGAGGGTGCTCTGGATATAATGTTCGGTGAGTTAGATGACTTACACCGGAAAGGGGAGTTCAAAATTTCTGATGATTTATGTGGTATCTTCGCGGACCATGCCTTTGACCTTAAAGACAACCTTAGTGTGTTGATAGGTATTTTGACTATAACTCTACCTGTACCTGAGAAAGTACTTCCAAATAGAAATAGAGCATATAAAGAAATAGAAAAGGTTCTAATAGAACTAGGCAGGCCCGTAAAACCCTTATTGGGTGGCTTAGAACACGGTGGTTGGGGTGATTCTAGAGTACCAATTCCATGAATTGTGGAAGTAATTTTTCTAATATAGGTCCTTGGATTCATAGAAATTCTAAAACCATAATTACTCTACCTGTTGATGCGTGTTATGTTACCCGGTGTACGCCTTTTGTCATAGACCATATATGTCGTCTATTCTAATATAGCTCCACAAACTATCCATTTGTCTAAAGCTGCTTCTATCCAGGTTAGAAATTCCTACTCTGGTATCAAGAAATTCTCTTTTGAAGAGCTTTTATATGAAGGATGGAATATATTTTCTTCTGCTGGTTTTGTTAAAGGGCATTTGTGTGAGGATCTGCCAGAAAAATTGGCATGTGTAGTATCAAGTGATTATCCACGGTCAAACCCAGCATATTTAAAAGTATTTTGGTCGGATATTCCCATAGTACACAATCACAAATTTGATCTTGTTATACAAGATTATAGAGAATATAGTCATAGACAGATGTTTGATATAAGGTTTGATTCATGAATATACCTAGATACAACGATCCAGAATTTCATGACGCGTTAAATAAGAAAATGTTCATCTCTATGGATGACTTATATTCTAGAATGGAAGTCCTTCTAGGTATAGATATAGAAGAAGCAGAAGCAAGAGAGGATATAAAGGTACCCGACAAATATATCCTTAAACGAGTTTTGCTAAAAACAAACTCTGATGACATAACTTTGAGTGAGAACGATGAGAAACACCCAAACGCATGGTGGTACCTAGGGTGTAAAACTCATCTTGAGCATACTTTTGAAAAGGCGATGTTTGTTAAATCTTTGAATGTAGAGTTTATGGATAACACTCAAGAGATTTTGAGAATAGTTGACATCACGGCTATAGAGGGGACCACAATGGTCTTTGTTTTGAGTTCAAAATTATGAAAAGACTTAAAGAATATCTTACGGATTGGACAGATCTTGATGTAGCTGCTTATTATTTAGGAGTTACTCTAGGTATTTTCCAAGGTGTTAGTTCTTCGGAAGATAAATTTCAAGAGTTTCGAGATAATAAACATATCTTTTGGACCAACAACACTTTAGGAGACCTACTATACGACACTTTATCTTCGTATAGAGACTCCGGTTTAATAGAAATTGAAGACAATTCCGCAAGATGGAAAGGTATAGGCTCTCTAACCCCTCAACAAGTGGAGTGTACAATTGCTTATAGACATTGCCTCTGAGTTTAAATCTAGACTGTCGGGCAGAGACGGCGGTAAGACCTTTAGAGAAAAGTTCCTGTCTGGATCCCAAAGTATTATTTTAGATTTTACGTGTGTAACACATATCTCCCCTAGTTTTGCTAACACAGCTTTTGCTTTTTTATCCTCTGAACAAATGGGTAGAATTTCTTTCGTTAATCTCACCAGAATACAACAAGCCATTATAGACTACGAACTAGAATGTGGTCCGTCAAATTAATTTAGACTAAATCTCAAATTTTGCTTACCTTCATATTGTTCAGTATGCTAGTATATGCGGGATTAGTGTAAGGGTAACACGACGTCTTCCCAAGCCGTAGTTAAGGATTCAATTTCCTTATTCCGCTCCAATGATTATACTAATATCTTCAATACCAGAGCCGACTGTTAGAGAGTCTGTTTATACCCAATATCACAATATACATAGGTGTTGTCCAACATGTGGGTCTCAAGATGTGGAAACTACTTGTAAAGGTGTCATATTTACAGATCTACAGACAGCAGTAGACAACAACAGAGCTGTATGTGCATGTGGGTGGCGTGGTATAGTTCATGAGTTAGTTCCCGATCGCAATTAACACTTCGGAGTCTTTAGATGCCTATACACAAATTCAAGATTGGTGATTTTGTTCTTTTAAATGATTCTGTGAGAAGATACGGTATCCCTCTGGGGGCTGTAGGTGTGGTGATAGGTATTGATACATATGGTGTAACGGTAGAGTGGGACTCTAAAACTATAAAGCGCCACAATTGTAAACGACTTAAATATACTCAGGGCGATCTTACAGCACCTGTTAAAGTAGCATTTCCATCTACACCCATAAATGACAAATTAAAAGTTCTTTTACCAGAAGAGATAGAAGATTTCGAACTCTCGGATCTTATGAAAACATTAGCTTTATCTGAATCTTTGATTGGAGAGAAAACAAAATTAGAACAAGAGTTAGACTCTGTGGCTACTTTATTGAAGAAAGGTCATAAGACTAAACTTACAAACACGTTAGATTTATTGATAAAAGACGACAGAATTACTCTATTACAGAAGACTGGACCAGACATCAAAGATGTTCATATGTCATTTTCAGATTTTCGCAAGATAGCTCAGATTTTTCTAGCCTGATTAGATATTCCATTCGCACTTTTTGACCTGATCTTTGTTTATACGGATAAGTATTTATTGAAGACCTTACCAATGGATCTTATATGTCTGTTAAACAAAAAGTTTTGACTACAGGGAAAGTTTTATCTGTATTTCCTTTGACTTTTGGAAGGGGTCGTATAGCCATAGGCTCCGAGATGTTTTATGATGATAGTTGGTGATACGACGAATATTCGACTGCGGTCGCAGTTTTTGAAGCATGGGATGGGGTAGGAGAGCCTGATGGATGGATGCGTAACCCCCAAAGTGGACGTAGACGCCCAAATGGTGACCCTACTAAAGAGTATGTGATGTATTGATAAATTGGGGCTGTAGCTCAATTGGGTGAGCACTTGACCTGCAATCAAGAGGATGTCAGTTCGACCCTGACCAGCTCCACCATGTTTTAAGTATCTAAAAATCGAGGCGTGGACTAATGGTAAGTCGCCTGCGTCGGAAGCAGGACATCATGAAGGTTCAATTCCTTTCGCCTCGACCAATGGGTGTGGACTAATGGCTAAGTCGCCTGTTTTGGAAACAGGACATCATGGAGGTTCGACTCCTCTCACTCATACCATGGAGAAGTCAGTGACAGAATGTTCCTCTGACTCCGGAGGAAATGTACCCTCTCGCTCTTAAAGAGGGGTGCGGATGGCTTGGGTGAATAAAGTACCGATAGACCGATTGTACGAGGCTAATGAGAGCAGTTATATCGGGTCGGATATGCAGTCGTTACTAGGCTATGGGTCGGCTGCATTGAGGGTAAAGGCTCTCCTCATAAATGACGATTATATGTTTGCGCAAACATATAATCTGATATGAGTGACTGAAATATTCTACTAAGTTGGATGTTGGGAGTCTTGCAAACTCCCCTGACTTCTCTTCCCTTTTATAATCCTATATTTTGTGTTCAATATTTATGGATATGTCTTTTTTTAGACCTACTCTCCCTGACGTAGAAGACCTCGAATGGCCTCATTACTGGCAAGTATATTCCAAAGTTGAATGGGACGAAGGATCAGAAGAATATACAAGTCTCGGTCCAATACAAGAATTTACCTCCTTAATGAAATTAACCCCATCCGTTCGTCACGGTCAGTTTTTTATAGAGACTCGATTGGATGATTTCCTCTCTATGGTTTATTATAAACGAGATAAACCAGGAGAGGCTTGGGGTTGCGGATCTCTTGCTAATGAAATGGATGATGGAGACCTAATACGTCCTATCAGGATTGATTACAATCTTAATGTCATACCTTGTGAATGGTCTCTTCTTACTTAATTTCGTTTCTTACTTATCCCATCCTTTTATCGTCATATCTTAATATAAAAACCAGAATAAGAGATTGTATGAAACGGAAACATACACATAAAACACATACTCCCATATTGTCGGAATCTTATGTAGTAAAGTTCTGGTTCCAGAAAGAGGATAGATATTGGGAACAACGCTTTGAACGTTATTGTTTTGAAGACAAAAATCAACATTACAAAGCAGTAGAAGCTTGGAAAAAAGTTCATAGAAATGATAACGTCAAATTTATTTCTGTAATCTATGAGTAAGAGGGACCTATGAATTCCGGATGTATGCCTAATACAGACTTTCGATATGAAGAGTTTGAAGGCCTTCTAGCCAGCTATTACTTGACTCTTCTGCCGTATAAAGAAGCCAAAATCAGTCCAGAAAGAGATTATGTCCACAAATGTCTCGCAATTTTAGATGGATTTGCAGAACGGTACGATGTTCAAAAGCCTGAAGATTGTGTTAGAAATATTAGATCCACAGAAGATTGGGCAAAGCCTAAAGTATTCAAATCTTGTTGGAGCATGCTGGACCAAATGGGGTCTTTCTGGAGAGACTTTGGAGTCGGTCTCAATAATGATATAGATGGTCAAGAAAGATTAGAGCTTGGTCGAACCCTCTTATTGCTATTTCGAGATTTGGGAATTTTACATTTAAAGTACCAAACTGTAAATGACGAAGTGGTTCCTATCGGTATTGATAGAGAAACAAATGACTTTAGTTTACCTCTATCAGAGGTTTGGGCTCCAAATATAGAACCGTGGCTTATTCGACTTGAGGAATGACTATGTATGTACTGGTAATGTTTCCTTATCCGTCAGGAGACGGACTCCATGTAGGACATTGCTATAACTATGCCATTATGGATAGTTACTGTCGATGGCAGAGATATCGTGGTGTAGAAGTATTCCAACCTTTTGGGTATGACGCTTTTGGCCTCCCGGCCGAGAACTATGCGATTAAACATAACAGAGACCCAAGAGAAGTCACTTACGAGAATATAGACAATTTTCGTAGACAGATGACTAGACTGAATACCCAATATGAAGAGAGAGTTGTAACTTCAGACCCGTCTTATTATAAGTGGACTCAATGGCTGTTCTTGAAACTTCATGAGAAAGGTCTAGCTTACAAGAAATTCTCTCCAGTTAATTTCTGTCCATCGTGTAATACTGTTATTGCTAATGAACAGGTCAAAGACGATCGATGCGAGCGCTGTTCTACTATTATAGAGAGTAGAGAGCTTAATCAATGGTTCTTCAGGATCACAGATTACAAAGACCGTTTGATCAAAAATCTAGATTGGATTGATTACCCAGAAAAGACCAAGAAGCAACAGCGTCACTGGCTTGAGAACCTTAATGACTGGTGTGTCTCACGCCAACGTAAGTGGGGGTGCCCTATACCTCTTGAAGGTGAAGAGGATACATTAGACACGTTTGTAGACAGTTCTTTCTATTATCTCAGATACTTGACAGGATCCGATACAGAGTTTCTATCTGAGGGTGCATATCAGCAAGTAGACCTGTATGTAGGTGGTAATGAGCATGCTTGTATGCATCTCATTTACGCCAGGTTTATAAACATGTTTCTGTATGACCTTGGCATTGCAAAAGAAGAGGAGCCTTTCAAGAGACTTATTCATCAAGGTATGATCACCTACAAAGGTGAGAAGATGTCTAAATCCAAAGGTAATGTAGTTAACCCAGATGACTATGATCCAGACGAACTTAGATTTTATCTTATGTTCCTTGGCCACTATTTTGATGGAGGTGACTGGAACGACAACAACATTGTTGGTATTCGAAGATTTTTTAAGAGATTTGACGAATGGACTTCTAAGGAAGGATTCGTTGAACTAGACTTAACAGATCTTAGACAAACAATCTCCAACTATGTTCAGGCATTCAAATTCAACAAAGTGGTAAGTAGCTTTATGGAGTTCTATAATAAGAACAAATCAATCGCTATCGGACCCACTACACAATACAGCCTTCGAGAGATGTTGTCCTGTTTCGCTCCTACTAAATTTTCCGTCTGAATATTATCTAGACTTTTTCGTTTGTATAGTAACAACAATCTTGAGGGTATTATGTTCAATTTTAAGCTGTTAGCCCTAGCCATTAAAGATGAGATTTATAGAAAGGCTCATCTTGAAAGTCTTTCAGAATCTCAAATGCAAGCAAAAATTGATGAAGTTGTAGAACGAAATGTCCGAGAAGGGAAACTTTACCCTGAGACTAAGGTAACTGCACAAGAGGTTATGTCCTATAAAGTTGACCTTACCCTTTGTACTGTCCAAGGTTGATCTAAGTATATATCGAAATATGAAATCATGTTCGCACTGAATATGTCCCAAAAATGTTTTAAAATACGGCGGGCTGGAGAAATTGGTAAACTCAACCCCTAACAGGGTGGCTTACGAGCTTCCAGGTTCAAGTCCTGGGCCCGTCATTAAGGATTGATGTTAATATATTTAAAAATATTATCGCATTATTTTCTTTAAAATGAAGGAGTGATGTTGTATCTATAATACAAAGTGATATATTGTGTTCTATACATGCTTGAAATTTTCTGTGGTCATTAGATTGAATTTTATCTAATTTATCTTGACCATAGATTGGTTCATAATGAAAGATACCGTTTAATTCAAAAGCCAGTTTAAGACTTGGAATATAAATATCAAGTTCAGCATTAATAGCGTCTGTCTTGTTAAAGTGAAACTCAAGGTCTGGATAAAGTTCAAGTAATTTTATTTCTAACCATTGTTCAAGTTTAGATCTTCTTGTACCCTTTGTTTTATGAGCATTGTTGTATTTTGCTGCACAGGATTTAGTACAAAAATGATTGGAACCCTTTTTCATTTCACCCGTAGTTTTTTCAAATATTTTTAAACATTGTTTACAACAAACGGTACATCTTTTCTTATTATTGCAAGATCTATTGCAAAATTCATATTTTTGATTTCTTTTAGCTAGTTCTGCCAGATGTATGTCTATACGAGTTTTATAAAAAATGGTTCCACAATTCATACATTGTAAGGGTAAAGTGTGACGAGACTTAACGGCCTTATACTCTTCTTCTGTAAATAATTTTATCATGATAAAGGTACCAAATATAAAAAGAAAAATTCAAGTCCTGGGTCCGTCACCAAAATAAGTTACAGAATCACTGCATATAAATTATACCTCCCATCCTTTCTTTAAATATACTTAAGTATTCCTTTTCATAACCACTTAACATTATACTATATGATATGTATTATCCTATGCTTTTGTACAGGCTTCGTATTGGTGTTCTGGAATATAAATAGAAATGGAGTTTAGGAATGCGACATGCAATAGATTTTAATTCTAGTCGATGGAGCCAATATTTTCAAAGCAGAAAAAATAAACCTATTGATGGTCTGTTTGGGTTAACTTCTCGTCCTAATTTTTCAACGGAAGAAACAAGAGTTATTCCGTTGCTATATCAAGGAGAAAAATCCGAAGGTGGTATGGGGCTTGCCCTTGCTAGTTCTACGAATGACTTAGATTATGGTCAAAGTTTAGAGGGGTATGCAAAAGAAGAATATTATCATGGTGTTTTGTTAGACAAATTGTTGAAATATTTCGAGGTGAAAATCACGGAAGATAACAAGGTGATTTCTTTATTGGTTTGGTTAGTGAATTTTGGTCCACTTATGTTTCGTATTTTGATGTTGTTAACCGGAGAGATAGTTGTTATACCAGTTTATAGGAACATTAAGAAGGGTACCAAAGACCAAGTTATCCGAAATGTAGTAACTCAGATACTATCTGATGAATATGGTCACGTAAAATTCCATGAGGATTCTGTATATGCTAAATACAGAGAGTCCGGTATATTAGGTAAGGTATTATATAGAATTGGATTTGAGTTTGGATTTTGGTTATTCACGGTTACTCTATGGTGGGTGTTTAGAAAATTGTTCAAACATTATGATGGATCTGGATTTTTGACTTTTATCAATAATTGTTGGAATGTACGTAGTGCCACCTCTAGAATTTAATCTATCGAGATTATTTTCCCTCCTCTTTTCATGTTTTATACAAAATGGGAGAATTCTTATGTATGACGAAAGGTATGTCTTGACCCGAGAAGGTGCGTTACAAGCTCTAAAGCGCGAAGCTTTATGTCTTGCTGATTTGGACTCTGCTGAACTAAAAATGATGAAAGACTTAGAAAGAGAAGGCCTAATAACTACAAGTCATGCTTTTGGCTGGACTTATTATGTACTGCCTCAACCCAAGGAATCTAAGTGAGAAAGCCTGGACAATTCAAGAAAGAGCAAAACAGACACAGGTATAATCAGTCCATTTGGGATGCATGTAAACGAGCTAAGAATGGTGAAGAAGATGTATGGGTAACTCTGTATAATGAATATGGGAAGTTATATAGAGTAAAATTGATGACCGGATCCTGGGATGTGTATACGGATTATACTCATGAAAACGGATGCACACACGTACTTGTGAACGGCAGAGATAAAACACCTATCCTCACTGAGTTAGCCGGGAAAGATAGTAAGGTTTGGTATACAGACTTGAAGTCTTCAGATGTTATTCTAAATAAGAAGGCTGCCAGCTCTGTTTTTTGGTCAAAGATTTGTTTAGCCCGCGTCGCAGAAATGCATGTTAGAGAAGTAACTGAATAATTATACCAGAAAGAAAGGATTATGAAAGGCAAGGTTGTTCGTCCTGTCACAAAGTTTGATGGTTTGTTCCAAAATTCTAAAGGTTACGTATTAGGCGAGTCGGTAGAATACCCAGACTCTTGGGTCGTAGCCTGGTATCCCGCTAAAGCCCCATATGTTTATATCCACGATGAAGAAGATTTCAATATTGTGAATGAAGTTTTTGACTTCTCTTATCTAAAGAAAATAGATTTGGATTTTTCTAAAATCCTTCATGAAGAAGACTTGGAGACTTTGTCTCAACTATTATGAAACAATTTATCAAATCTGCTGCCTTTATAGCAATGGCAACACCTATAATTTTCACTTTGTATTTTTTGAGTCATCGTGGACATAAAAAACCTTAAAACATTGTCTATTCATGAGAACATACGTAAACGGCCTACTATGTATGTTACAGATACTGATAAGCAAGGTATTTCTGATCTTTTAGAAATAGTAAGGTTTACGGTCACTTCTCCCTTATTCAATTCTAAGAATACCTTCTACGAAACGTCGGTAGAATTAGCTCATTATAGTCCTAATTCTGAGACACAAGAAGAACGATTGTTGACTTCGATAACCGCTGATGGAGATATGACGGGTCAACTTAATATTTCGGTATCAGACCTATTGTCCACTATAGGGTGTGGTTATCCTATCTGTCTTGCTGTTGTTGTGGCTTTATCTGATTGTTTTTATATGGAAGCCGGAGGGTATTCTTGGAATTATAATAAAGGAACTCTTAACTGGGAAAAGCAGAATCCTCACGAAAAACATGATTTAATCCGTATCCTTTATTATCCAGATCCATCTATTTTTCATCCATAGACTGTTTGTTAGTCATAGTCATTAATTACCTTGTGAGATGACTATGAAACTATCTTCTCTTATACACAAACTTGCCAAAGATCTTAATCCTAATCTTGGATTATTTACTGTTGATGGTCCATGCCTGTTGTTAGACAGGGCACGACAAGAAGTGAATCCAAAATATCAAGAATTAATAGAAATAGATCTGGCAGATGACGGAAAGTTAGATAAAAAATACGAGCAGATGATTTATGATCCTCTTATCGTTAAAGGGCCAGCAAATACTGACATCGAATTTGTAGAACATGCTCAAGCTAGAATGGACTATCGGAATATTTCCATACCGCTAATAAGATCTTCACTTCAGAATTTCATGAAGTTTTATCATGACGCCAAATCCAGAAATGACTTTACATATAAGAAGCTTGAAGAAGACCTAATGCGAAGCAACCCTATTACTTGGGTAGATAAGAAATTGGGGCTTACCACTTCTTTTAAGAGGTATGGTAAGTCTAAGTTCGTGGTAATCACTACTTTTTGGACTGGAGAGTCAGATCCAAAGATACCACCAGGTGGATGTAAAACTTCATCTTTACTATCTGCACTTTCTCTGTCTAATTTATCTTAATTTTCTATTCCAAATCTCGTTGTATCATTACCAAGACAATAATATAAGGAGCAAACAGATGTCTACCCGCTCTCTACTATGAAAGCGCCAAGGAAGCTGCTATGAATAATGGACATCAGTTCCATGTAGCAGCGATCCTCTGGCGCGGTAACAAGCCTATGATTACGACCAACAGTGACCGGAAGAGAAAGAATTTTACTCGGCTTTATACAAAGGATGTTAAAATCGTAGCTTCGTGTACTCACGCAGAGATGGAAGCGGTACGATATGCAAAGCCTGGAGATAAAATTGAGGTGCTTCGTTGGCGTAAGGACGGAACTGTAGCGATGGCCAAGCCATGCGCCCATTGTCAGTTGCATTTGAAGAGGGCTGGCATCACGAATGTGAAGTATACGACTAATGATGGTACGTTTGAGTACCTTTGAGATACGAAACACATTTCTATTTTAGGAAGAAGAAATTATGTGCTGTGCCGCTTATGAGTATGATGAGACAGAAGTTAATGGAGAATGCCAGGATTGTGGAGGTCCCACTATAAATGGTGAGGCGGCTGATGGATGTTACTACTCGCCAGTATCCTGTGATACGTGCGGATACAAGGGATGTGACGGGTCGTGTTGAGTAAATAATTTATGGAGTATTTAAACTGAGTTACTACATGATAGACATAGAAGCGGACGGACCTATCCCTGGAGATTATTCAATGATCTCTTTTGGGGCAGTCTTGGTCGAGCCGGCTCTGGATAGGATGTTTTATGGAGAGTTGAAACCAATCAGTGATAAATTTATTCCAGAAGCCCTCGCCGTTTCTACGTTTACGAGAGAACATACCCTGACCTTTAGAGACCCAAAAGAAGTAATGTCCGAATTTGAAGAGTGGATTAAAGCTACTACCAGAGGAAAACCCGTTTTTGTTTCTGATAATAATGGGTTTGACTGGATGTTTGTGGCTTTTTATATGCATCATTTTTTGGGTCGCAATGTGTTTGGACATAGTTCTGTAAATTTGGGATCTCTTTATAAAGGCATGATAAAGACCATGAGAAGAGATTTCAAACATCTTAGAAAGACCAAACATACGCATAACCCAGTAGATGACGCAAAAGGTAATGCAGAAGCATTTATCTACATGGTAGATAAAATGGGTCTAAAAATATGATTTTGTGTAAATTCAGAGAGACACATGAAGACAAGGTAGAATTTGATAATGTAGGTCTCCGTGGTTGGAGATGGATAGTTGAAGTGGTAGCTTTTTCAATTTCTTTACAACGTCAGGTCATCTTCCATAAAAGTGAGAAGCCTGAATGGCAATCTTGTAGTAATTATTTCAATGTTTCTTTGACTAAATATTTTATACTAGGGCCGGAACACACTTATTACGATGGCCCACATTGTTCCTTTTCTATTGGGTGGATCCATTTTAATTGGAGTTATTGGTGGTGTACGAAATGTATGCCTGACTAGTAAGATTATTAAGATCAGAAGACATTGATATCAATGACGTAACGGATAATTTCATGGAATGAAAGGATTAAGAATGACTGAGTTAATGAGAAATCTATTTCGTAAAATATTTCAGTCAAAAGATAAAATATTCGTACCGAGTGAGTTATGTCCTATACGTGAAAATCAGGTATGGTCGGTGAAAGGATCAGTGTGTCCGGATATAGCTTTGCAAGCGAAAATAGTAAGCTGTCAAGATGGGTGGGTAAAATATCAATCAGGAGATGGTAATGATGTAGTGACCATAACAGAATTTACTTTTAGGCTTTGTTACGAAATGAAAGATGAAGCGTGATTTTATTAAGCCCAGAGCTCATTATAACCTGTGTAACATGTCAAAAGTTGATCTTTATGGACAGAAGATCTCCACAAGAAGAAATGATGAATACCTGGGACTTAATTGCTAAATGTTTGACAGAGGAGGGATGGTCTTTTCGTAGATCTGAAGGGTATGTACTGGATGAGTTGTGTCATACTTGTAAAAATCATAAATACCTTAAAGACTTCCTTTAAAATCTGTTTTTATTCTTATTTGTCAAAAACATCAAACGTTAACTTTACAAGAATAAAAGTCCCTATTTAAAATAAGGAAAACCATGGCCATCACAGATTTAACCACACGTCAGGGAACCCAAGAATCTTTGGATATAGAACGTGACCGTTTAAGTGCTATGGAAGATGGTACTTGGCCTCGAGACCTTAATGAAAGTTTGAGATATTTGAATTGTCCTAATAACGAAAGCTACACAGATTACAGCAAACGAATAACTCTTAATCAGATCAAATACTTAGAGGAAAGACTGATTCGATTTGACTTGAAAGAACAAATTCATACAAGAGCGCTCGTTATAATGGATAGACTCCAAAGACTTAGCGATAGGGATGATTCATTTGATCTAATTTACACTCCAGATGATGTCAGAGAAGTGATCGCTGAGGCTCGTGAAATATATGGTTTACTCAAAGAAGATGGTAGCTTGAAAGTTTTGGCAGAACTTGGAGATTTGATAAATTCTCTTGATTAAGCGAGTCGTCCAATGCGGCGTCTTTCAGGTTATACCTATCTCCATACGTAATAATGTGATTGTCCACAGACAAATATGAAAATATAAACTTGGAGATGGCTTTTGGCATATATTACTCTATGTGAATTTCCTGTAGATAAAACTCTAAGAAAACTGAAAACAAAGAAGAAATATCTTCTTATTGAAGGTCATAGGGTCAAAACGTATTCTCAACGGTATGAGTTGTTCAAAAAAAGCCTTATATGTGTAGCTTGTGGGTGTGTTGGTATAGTTATGAAGTTGCAAAAGACTGACCCTGAGTCTATTTCAGCTCATTTCAACTTGTACACTACTGAAGATATTTTGATGACAAAAGACCATATTGTCCCTAAATCCAGAGGAGGTAAGAATATATTAAGCAATTATCAAACCATGTGTGCAGAGTGTAATGAAGCAAAAGGAAACAACATAGTTGATAAAGACCTTCTTGAAAGAAAAGAATAAATGTGACATTGAGTTCCTTTGCAAGAGGAGCAGCGGAGGTACAAATCCTCCATCCCCCACATAAGGCTAGGTGCGCATCAATGTCGTAAACTGCAAAAAGGGGTGCAGACATTTATCTATTTACTTATATCTTATTAGAAAGAGAGAGTTTTTGTGGACAGTTTTAAAGTCGGTGATAAAGTATTTTTTGGTAGAACAGAGCGGGAAACAAATCCTTACGGTCTCGGAGAAATACTTCGAATCCGATCTTCTATCGGAGGAATGGACCAGTATATAGTTTCGTGGGAGAACAAGGATGCAAGTCCACATTTGGGGCAGTATCTCCGACTTGCAACACCTGGTCAGAGTACTTCTGCTAATGAGAGAATTAAAGTTCTTTTACCAGATAGTGAAAATGATTTGGGTATGCCCGAATTTTTAATGTTTGCTCGTAAACGAGAGACAATTTGTCAAGACATTCAAAAATTAGAAGAGCATCTTAAAATATTGAAGTCTCAGAAAGACTTCAATCAGAAAACGGTCCTCTATTCTGACCCTGAGTGTTCTGTATACTGTGGAACCAGAGACAATAATGTTGTTCTTGTACAAAAGACTAAAGATGGTATCACAAATACCATTACTGTATCTCCTTCCATTTTTGAAAATATCCTCCAAAGGTTGAAAAATGACTAAAACCTGCACTCTCAATTTCAATGGAAGACCTAGGACCTGTTATATCTATCATTCTGGATCACAACATACTAGATTGGAAGATGTTATAAATGAACAAGAGACACAGTGTCTTAGATATCATAGTTTCATAGCTGTAGACCAAAATGGTGGCGTATTAGACTGGTCTTCTCGATTAGAAGAAGGCGAAGTCATAGACATACGTCCGATGCACCAGGATGACTTGAAAATGTTTCAAGTCACGATCAATAAACAAGGGGATCATTTTTCATTTGAGGATGCGATGAAGATAAGAGCCTATGAACAAGAACATGGGTCTGTTTGGGAAATGAACCTAGAAGAGATAAAATTAATCCTCTCCAAATAGATTTACAAAATCTAGCTTTTCTACTCGTCTTTACATATGCATTAAGAAGCTTCCACATGCAATATTAGTAATAGTTTGACCTACAATACATGTTCCTATATTTTAATGTGGCCCATATGGGTGGCCTTTTTATATTCTGATATCTTCTAACTTTTAATACTCCCACCTCGTTTAACATCTCTATAAAACCTTTAGAGATGTTAAACCGTGTCATTTGACCGAATTAAAAAAGCATATCTTAAAGACGGAATCCAACTTGAAAGAGATGGTGACGTCTATTTTATTACGTCGGATTTGCATCCGACTATACGTATTCTCCTCCCTGACGGCTTACCATTAGAGAAGAAGGCGGTTGATCAACTCATCAATTTTGCTTCTGTCCGTCACCCTGACGGAGGAGTCGTGGTCAAAGCATGTGCCACTCCGGATTTCCATCCAGGTGACGTTGTACCTATAGGGTCTGTTATAGCTACCGACGAAGAAATAGTCATACCCCAAGCAACGGGCACGGATATAAACTGTTTTACAGGAGACACAAAAATTCCCTTACTGGATGGAACAGAAAAGACTTTACAAGAATTATTTGAGCATGGGGGAGAATTTTGGGTGTGGTCTATTACAACAGATCATAAAATTACAGGATCTAAAGCAACAGCTATAAAAACACGAGATGATGCTTCTCTTCTAAAAATAACTTTAGATAATAACCAATATATTAAGTGTACGTCAGACCACCTATTCATGAGAAGAGATGGATCTTGGGTGAAAGCGAGAGATTTGAAAGTTTCAGATTCTTTGATGCCTTTCTATAGTGAAAAGGACAAAGACGGATACGTTCTTGTAAAACAGCCTTATTTAAATAAGTGGCAAAGGTCTCATTGGGCGTTAGCTAGAACGAATGTTTTAGGTCCCATACCCTCGTTTGATGGGCAAAAAACCATTATTCATCATATCAATTTTGATAAAGCAAATAATAGCCCAGAAAATTTGAAATTTATGGGTCATAAAGATCATAGAAGATACCACACTCTAGAATGTAGGAACGAAGTTTGGCAATCTCCAGAATTTGAACAAAAGAGATTAGACGCCATAAAAAAGAAAGCTCAGACTCCAGAAGGTTATGAGTTTTATTCTAAACGAGGAACCAAAAATTTAATAGCATATAGGACTGAACGAAAAGAGGAATGGGCAGAAGCATGCTCTAAAGCTGGACAACGAGGTAAGCAATATTTAGAAGCTTATAATTTGAGTGAAAAAGGAAAAGCCAAAAGTTCTGAAGTTGCTCTTAGATATCGCACTTGTCCTCATTGTGGTAAACAAGGCCGAAGCGGATTTTTTGTACGAAATCATGTGAATAGATGCAAACCCACTGAAAGTGATGGCACAAATCATAAAGTGTTGGCTGTAGAAATTCTAGAGGAAAAAGAATCTGTTTATTGTTTACGAGTTCCAGAACATGAAAATTTTGCTCTGTCTGCCGGAGTATTTGTTCATAATTGCGGAATGCGTTTGCATATCATGGACTTAGCTTTAGACAGATTTATGTCGGGTAAGAAAGAACTAACCTCTCTATTGAAAGGTGATTTGCTTTTAGGCACAAGAGATTTTCCTATGACTTTGAGTGCCATGTCTAATATATTTGAGTGGGGTGTAGAAGCTTGGTTAGATGATATACGACAATCATCCAAAGAGACATTAGGTACGCTTGCAAAATCTAACCTTGATCAAATAGCTCAAGAGTTATCTAAAATATATCGTCGTGGAAGTGAAATAGGGGATAAAAAATACGCTCCCGAGGATTTGCTTCCTGAGGATCGCCAATATATTCGAGACGGCAGTTTAGCGACTCTTGGTGGTGGGAACCATTTTGCAGAGTTCCAGGTAGTAGATGAAGTATTTGATAATTCTATAGCATACCAATGGGGCATTAAACCTGGACAAATCACATTCATGTTGCATACTGGTTCAAGAGCTGTAGGCAATCATATTGGGCGTAGATGGTCAGAAATAGCTAAAGAACAATGGCCTAAAGACAAGAAATATCCTTCTTCTGGAATTTTTCCTCTGCACGGCGAGGCAGTTTCTAATTATCTAACGGCTATGCATACTGCTGCAAATTATGCATATGTGAATAGACTGTTGCTGGCAGAGTTGATAAGGATCCGAGTGAGAGAAATATTTGGAGATATGGAAGCTCCTCTTATATATGATTTGCCCCACAATGTTGTCTTTCAAGAAGACAACATGAATGTACATAGAAAAGGTGCCACTCCAGCTCATCTTGGACAACCAGTTTTGATACCAGGCTCTATGGGGGACAGATCCTATCTAATGATAGGACGAGCAAATCAAGATTATGTATCATCATGTTCTCATGGAGCTGGGCGATCTAAAACAAGATTTGAGATGGGACGTAAAGGTTCTTCTCAAGAGCATAATGAAGAACGATGTTTCGAGTGTATAACCCTCAATGAAGATCGTATTATAGAAGAAAGGCCAGACGCATATAAACCTATAGGCCCTGTCATAGAGGCTCAAGTAAAGGCCAGACTCATAGCCCCAGTGGCTAGTCTCAAGCCGATTATGACATATAAAGGGTAAGGCATGAGTAATAGAAATAACCCAAGGACAGGCGACGAAAAGCGGACAGAGCATGGTCCGAGATGGGAAAACAGTAACCCAGGAGCGGGGTGTAATTCAACACATGTTGCTCGTTCAAGGGCTAAGTGGAAACGTAGAATATCTCGTTGTGAGAGACGAACGAGTCATTTGTCTCGCAAATTTGTTATAGCTGGACGTCCGCGTACCCAGAACAAGAATGAAAAGGAGGAGTAAACATGGATCCGTACACTCATGGTGGAATGCCTGTTTCCAGATCTATATCCAACATCATAGCCGAAATAGTAAATGAGAAGCAAAGAAAACATGTCAGGCAAAAAGTAGGTAGGTACCTTACCAATTACTTTGAGCTTATGAAATCTGCCTCCAGGGTAGAGAATAAAGCTCATAGAGCGAGGATACTTTTATTTTGTCGAGATTCAACGGTACAGAGTTTATCACTGCTTAATATAGATGATAATCTACGAAGTCATATAGAGAACCTGGTAAAAGCATGGCATAAAGAATATCATAGAGGAATCAAGAAATAATCTTATGTCAGACATACTTCATACGTTGATAATAAAATAACCTTAATACAGGATATCAATTATGAAGTCTTCTAAAGAAACAGGGCCTAAGATCAATATTAAAAAGGTAGAAGCCGTCATTAGTAACCTTTTTAACGACGCCACTGTGGTCATCCTAGAGTATACTCTAGAAGGACATTTGACTTTTAAATTAACAGATCTTTATGAAAAGTTGAGTATTGATCAATTGTCTCAGCTATCCGACCTTCTAAATACTAGAAAAATCCAATTTCAACCTGGCGGAGAAAAATTCAAATGGACACAAACCCATACATGCAAATTTTATTGTCAAGATGTGGATTTCACAAAAATTTGAATTAAAATTTAGAAGGTTAGTCTAACAAGTATGGGATTGTCATGAAACGCCAATATCTGGTTGAAACCAATTATGAAAAGGATCTTCGTAAGATTGCCTATGTTTTGGGCAATTTCTTTGGAGGAACTCCCATTGAAATTTTATACTATGGTCCTGAAGGACATCTGAAATTTGAACTTACAGAACTCAAGCGTGATTTGACCTTTGTACAATTATTTGAATTGTCTGAACTCTTAGACACCCTGAAGATCAATATGTGTCCCGGAGGCGGAGATTATCATACATCTGAAATTACGTGGGAATCTGTACGAAGTTGTAAGTTCGATTGTAATGGTGTAGATTTTACCAAACTTTTAGAGTGAGTAATAGATGTCAGTCCAACATCCTTCTAAATCTTCACGACCTGAATTACCCATTTCTGAATTATTCCAATTAAAACCTGGAGAAAAATTCGTAGTCTTTTGGGCAAAAGATGACAATATGAGAGACATAAGACTTAAATATGAAACTCATAGTATAGAAAGTACCTTTGAAGGTTTTGAGGGTAAAGACCCTGGATTTTTCTCTGGAGATGGACATTATGCATGGTATAAACATGAGTGGTGTGAGGAAGATGGATCAAGTAATATGCTAGATACCTCAAGAGGGTATGCATACTTTTTCAAATATGAGGATAAATAATGGGATTGTTATTTTGGGGCAAGACAGAAAAAACAATGCCTATAGACGATTGGAAGTCCATTTCGGCAGACGGGGCTCCTCTTGGAGTTTATACCTCCAATATGAGTAGAGAGGATCGTCTTAAATGGAAAGCAAAACTTGTAGGTCAAAAGACTGGCAAACTAGCTGTCGAAATAAGAAAAGAAGCAAATGCTAATATAGTGATGACCGTTACCTTAGAAAACGTGTCTTGGACTGCAAATGATAGAGTAGATGTGAATTGGGAAGAGATGAATAGAGCGGTACAAGAGGCCAGAGACGCTATTATTGAATATAAGCTTCAAAAAGGTCTAGTTTAATTTCCTCAGTTAGCTTACTTGGAGCTCTCTTGGGAGAACAAGGTTCGAGACTTTGTAACTGATTTTTCTTGGGCAGAGGGCACTTCTTGAAAAGTGTGATGCGAAGAAAATTCCCCATATGGGCAGGGATGGAGATTAAATTTTGTATATAGAATATCCAGAGAAACGAGTTAATTGTGAGTGTGGTTTAACACTTGTCTACACTATACAAGACATTAAATTAGACGATGTAGGACACTTAGGGGATCATGTTGTATGTTCTAAGTGTCATGCTCGGATAAGGATAATAATTCCACTTTCTTGGCTGATACATCTCGAGAAAGAACCCCATTGAAGGTTTTTTGTGATATACAAGTCAAAGAACGTCTAGTAGACCCACTAACGGACGAGATGTGGTTTTTCAAATATCTGTTGTTTTATAGAGAGCCTAACTCGCCTTCTTTAGGTCTTTATAATAGTTTAAAAACAGAATACAGTCCTAGCTTAAAGCTACTTAGATGTAATGCCATAGAGTGGCCTAATACTCGTAGCGTTTCAAATTTATACCGTATTCATGAAGTTGAAATTTTAATACCTGAAGATTGTCCCGATACAAAAGTTTTGTTAGAGATAGCTACTTGGTATAGATGGAGAGTTAGAAGATGCGATGAAATTACTTTTCGAAGATATAGAAGTAGTCGTGCAAAACACAGAAACGAACAATGTTATGATATGGCAGTAGGCACGTTGACAACAGATCTTTTTGAATTACCCGAACGAAATAATGAGACCAGAATTTTATGAACTACCAAGAAAAGTATAAAGACATCTTTACCGTTAATGAAGACTATTACCTTGCTCATTGTATAGCTTCGGATTTACGGATGGGGGCTGGTATAGCCGTTCCCATGCAAAAGAAGTTTTCTTTACGATCCAAAATTGAACACACGGGCCTGTCTACAGATAATCCTACTTGTATTTTGACAGGCCGTATATTCAACCTTATTACCAAATCTAGAAGCAGTGGCAAGCCTACTCTTCAATCATTAGAAGCAACCCTTCATTTAATGAAAAAGCAGGTTATAGAGAATAATATTAAGAAAATAGCCATGCCAAAGATAGGATGTGGCTTGGACAGGCTACAATGGGGTCAAGTTAGAGAAAAGATACATCAGATTTTTGATGATACAGATATAGAAATTTTAGTTTGTATATGGAACTGAAATTTGACTATTCTATCAATGTAACCCATACATAAGGATAGTTAAATGGAAAACACACAGACAGAAACAGTTGAACAACAATATGAGCTATATGACGAAGCTAATACTAGCAGACAATATAGAAGGTATGTTGAAAGATTAAAGATGAAAGGTAAGCCTGACTGGGGTCATATGATCCGACAAAAGTTCCCAATCCATATTGACCCAAACATACCTTTATACAAGCAGAATTTCACAAAAGGTAGATCGTTTGGTGTAGACCCTCAATATCTAAAGTGACTCATATTTGCACACCGAAATCTCCATCCACGTAAACACCTCCAACTATTTCTTAGGTTACGAGCGTCCTTTAAGGTTATTATTTGAATGTTTTAAACAACATTCTGTACCAGAGTATTCTCAAATAGGACAGACCGAAAATTATGTACAAATAGTATGGAATAAAGATGATCATCATCTGCATATAAATTTATATGCCATATCTTATGATTGGTTCTATAGAAATAGGAATACACTGGTAAGCTATGGAGTTGAGAGAATTGATCCAGAAATTTTGGACCCAGTGCTTAAGGTCTATTTCAGAAATTATTTTTAAATCTTTTTCCAAGCTATTACTATTTGATCCTCAATATTTACTTCTTTTTCGAAGTGTCCAAAAATGTTTCCATCTTTGTCTTCCCAACCATAGAATACTTCTTTACTTTCTTTATAAACATAAGGGATCAATATTCTAACATAAGCTTGATCTTTAAATCTTGAGTCTATACAATAGCATACATAATTAGTGGAAGCCTTGTAGATACCTTTTTCCCTTTTATCTGGTTCAGTACATTCTGATTCTGGAAATGCTTTTCTTTCAAACCCAGAGAAATTCAAATGTTTTTTGATGTCTTCCGCTGCAAATCTATTAATTTCTGCCGTTAACTTTAACAATCTATCCTTTGTCATACATATCCTTGTATTTTGTTTTCAGGCACACCCTGTCTTAACTAAGAAATATAAATATAAAAGGATAACAACACATTAAAAAGTTCAGTATCTATTCTAAAACTCTCTGATTTCGATTTTCATAAAATCGTTGACTAAATAATAAATAAACATTTGAGGGTTACATCATGTCTAACCTACCCCCTGATTGGAATTCTTTTTATAATACATGTGGCAGATGTGGAGACAGGTATCATGCCTCTGAACGTGACTGTTCATGTCTTGAGAAGTATGAGTGTGTCTGCGGGACTGGGTCATGGGAAGGAAATGATCTCGATACTATGAAATGTTCTGAGTGTGGTACTGGTTCTAAAGTACAGACTATTCGTAGGTCTACAATTCAAGTGGCCCGAAAAGACCACAACAATAAGATCAAGAAGGGAGACACATATCGCCGTATTGTGATAGGCGGTTATTACCCTAATGGCCCTCGATGGCTGGATATGAAAAAGGTTCTTATTACTAAAGCTTTTTGAAAAGGATAAAAGTTATGACTGACCAAGAAATTTTTACGATGTGTAAGAAATTGGAAAGATTTAGTACCTGGGGATCAGATCCAGGTTTCTGGGAGTATGCTGGTCATGTTTTAGTAGAAGTCCAAAAATACATCGAGTGTAAACGAACAAAAAAACTTGCACAAGCCGAACGTCATTTACAACGGGCCTATATGCATGAAGGTCGAACATGGTTTTGTAAAGACCTTCATAACGATAGC
>Ga0208375_1000269_pt1 | contig 82480 bp, 99 predicted proteins | sample RifOxyD1_FD_184038 | JGI IMG/M metagenome (GOLD analysis project Ga0208375, IMG submission 184038) | Soil microbial communities from Rifle, Colorado - Rifle Oxygen_injection D1 (SPAdes) | ecosystem: Environmental > Terrestrial > Deep subsurface > Rock core/Sediment | place: Rifle, Colorado... | reverse complement strand
AAGTGAAAGCGGAGATTATGAAACTTGTGATACTTGCAAAGGAGCAGGACAGGTAAGAATAGCAAAAAGAACACCATTTGGAACATTTGCACAAGTAACAGCATGCACAACATGTCATGGAGAGGGAAAAACAGTGAGTGATCCATGCAAGCAATGCAAAGGAACAGGAAGAACAAAACAACAGAGAACAATAAAGATCAATATACCAGCAGGGGTAGATAATGGATCACAATTAAGGGTAAGCAGAGAGGGAGAGGCAGGAGTTCGTTCAAGTACACCTGGAGATCTGTATGTAGTAATGAGAGTAAAACCAAGCGAGATATTCAAAAGAAAAGAATATGATCTAATATTAGAAGTTCCAATAACAATAAGCCAAGCAGTATTAGGAGATGAGATAAAAATTCCTACATTAGACAAAGAAGTAAGTATCAAAATACCAGAAGGAACACAATCAGGAACTAATTTCAGGTTAAAAGGAAAAGGGGTGCCATACTTAGATGGATATGGAAGAGGGGATATATTTGTGATAGCAGATGTAATAATACCAAAAAAACTAAGCAAAGAACATAAAAAATTATTTGAAGAATTAAAAAAAACAGAAGAGAAAAAAAGCTTATTAGAAAGAATAAAAGAATTTGCAAAAGAGAGACTATGATTTATAAAGAAGTTATTTCTATGAATGTTATATGAATGAAGTATTAAGAAACCCTGAAAATTACAGAATAGGGCCAAACTACAGAGCTTCTAATATTGTATTTCCAGTAATGTACAAAGGAGAGAGGTTTATTATAAAAAGGCCAAGAATAAGCGGAGACTTAACCTACTTATATTATTATTTAAGAGATGATAACGGAAACAGAATATTATCAAGCAGCAAAGAGGGAATGAATGAAGAAGCAAGAAAACTTAAAATATTAAACGGAAAATACGCACCAAAACTAATAGATTATGATCCAAATACAGCAGTAGAATGCAGAGAGTACATTGATGGAGAAGATTTTAGAAAATTAAAAAGATATAATGACAAAAAATCAGCAATAGAACTTGCAGCCCTAGGAATAAGAGAGATACATTCAAGAGATATAATATTAGGAGATGCAACAATAAAAAATGTAATATTAACAAAAGATAAAAATAAAGCTTTATGGATAGACTTTGATGGAGTATTTGACGAAGAGAATATAAACGAAGCAAAAGCAAGAGATATAATCAAATTCATTAACACAACATATCAACTAACAATAGATGAAACATTAAAACAACATGCAGTAGATAGCATATCTGAGTTATATAAAAATAAAAAAGTAATGGACTTCGTAAGATTATTTATTTAACAAATTTATTCAAGACCTTAATGTAATCCTTATTTAATCCACCAAGCCTGAATAAAACCACTTCTTTAATTCCAATTTCTTTACAAAGATTAAGATCGCGTTCTAACTGTTTAGAAGAGATTAATGACTCATTACCATTAATACCAACAGCAAGACATCCTAAACCAACCATGACATTATCTTTATAATGATATTTCAAAGTTTTGAGTTCAGACCTTAACAAAGACTCAGGATAATCAAGAGTAGAAGTATACATCATCTTAATTATCTTATTATTAAACTCTTTAGGATTAAACTGCAAAGCAAATAATTTGAATAAAAATTTCATAACAGAGACATCAATAAAATATTCAGCAGTATAAATCTTACCTTTATATTTCTTGAAAAAAGACCTAATTAATTGAATATTTTTCATAACCTTGAATAATTGCGAAAACATCAAAAATCTTTTTTTAGGAAACTCAGCATCCCACATAATGGGAATATTTTTATTCAATAAATGATGAAAAGTACGTAATAAAGCCCTACGTCTAGAGAAAGGAGAGAACCAATAACCTTCATCCATATTCAACAAAGGCCACCAAATCAATTCTTTAACATTCTTATATTTAGATCTTATTTCTTTATCATAAAGATTAAAACCCTCAATAGAATAATCAGCAATAATCAACTTAGTAGGAAACTTTACTAGAGATAATTTAGATAAAGATGAATCATTAGGGAATTCCTCAAAAAAATATATTTTCATAAAACAATAAAATATAATTCAGATATAAAACTAACTGATTACAATAAAACTTAAATACTATAAATAAAAAATAAAGATATGCATACAAAAATAAGAGAAGATTATGAAAAACTTATAAAATCAGGAGAATTCAACAAAGAAGGATACTTATGCGGATTTTTTTTAATGAGCGAGGTAGATAAACTAGAGAATACGGATTGGCAGATAGACTTCTATGATGAGAAGAAAGACACAATAACAAGCTATGTAGTAGGAGAAAAAATAGAGGTAAGTGAGAATTCAAAAATATTCAAAGAGGAAGGAAAGACAATAGAAGAATTAAAATTAGAAAAATTAAAAGTTGATATAAAAGATGCATTAAGAAAATGCGAGATAATATTAAAACAGCATGAAGAAAAAGAGACACAGGTCATAATAATATTACAGAATGATAAAGGAATAAAATGGAACATAAGTTATGTCACACAAAAATTTAATTTAATAAATATAAAAATAGATGCTGAAACAGGAGAGTTAGTAAATCAAAACATAATTTCTATGCTAAGCTGGGGAAAAATAGACGACGGAAAGGACTAACCAGCACCACCGCCTCCTCCTCCACCTCCGCCGCCACCACCAAATCCACCACCAGAACCTGAATTAGAAGGAGATGACATTGAAGTGCTCATTGATGTATAAAGAGAGTTAAAAGCTGAAGCATTAAAAGTTCCACCAGAATACCAAGATGAAGAACCATCATTTTTAGAAATGTTCAAAGAATTGAATTTTTTAATCCAGTAAGATTGAATACCAAAAACAACAGTATACGGCAGGAATTCATTAAAAATACGTTCTTCTTTTAATTGATAAGTCTTAAGCCAATTACTTAATTCAGAATATTTCTTTTTATTCAAAGAACCAACAAGAGTAGTCTTAGCCATTAACTGACTGAAGATTATTATAATAACACCTGAGATAATAGATGAAATAAAACTCAGTATAGCAAGAGTCTTAATATTAGAGAAGAAAGAAGATATAACTAACAAAATAACTAAAAATAAGATAAATAAATTCTCTTTAGTAAATGCAGAACTAAATTTAAAAGATTTATGCTTAATCTTAGAAAATAAAATTAATAGATAAATAACAGAATGAATTAAACCAAATATTACAAAAAATATATTACTAATTATAGTAGTTGATAAAAAAACAAAACCTAGAATCAAGAAAATAACACCTTTAAGCATTGTCTTATTTTTAGCTGCTTTAGGATTTTCTTCAAAAAGTTTCTGTTTCATAGCTTCATCATATATCATATCCTGAATTTCTGGAACTTTCTTGTAAAATTTATATTTAAGATCTGATAAAAGTATTTTATCTTTAGATTCAAAAATAGATTCCATTAATTTTTTCTCATAATCTAATAATAATGAATAATTATTTCTAGTTTTTAATAACCTGAATTCTTTAGATTTGAAAACAAAACCTTTCTTTTCTTCAATAATATGAATATAACCTCTCTGAGCAAGATCGATTATAGTTGCAATAATCTCACGAATAGAAACAGAATCATCAATAACAACACCAGCAATAGCAGGTTTAAGATTTGTTAATCTGTAAGAATTTACATTTTTAGAAGAGACGTCAGGATCTTTACCATATAATTCATGTTCTTTCCTGTATTTAAAAAAAATAGAAAGAGGCATAATTATAATTAGAATAATTATCAAACATTGCATGAAAATAACTAAAAGATCAATATTTGAGAAAGGAACAATTCCTCTAGGAAATTTAAATTCAACATCATAAGGAGAGTAAGGTTTAAGATTATTATTTAATGAAAATAGAATAGTCCTTGAACCTATAACCTTAAAATCAGAACTAGGAAAAGTCCTATAACTTAAATCATTAATATCAATATCTTTAGGAAAATGAACAAATAACTGAGCTGAATTAACAGATTTCTCATGATCTTTAAAAACAGCAGTCCAGAATATCCTATCTTTTAATAATCCATGTTCAACTAAACCGTTAACATTATAGTTAAGAACAAAAGTTCTTTTTTCATTATCAGCATTAAAAAACCATTTAACATAACGCATATTATTCTTATCAGATATTTCTTTATTCATAATCTCATTATTATTCTCGTAAACTCTTATATCTGACAAAGAACTTATCTTATCAAAGTGAAAATATCTGTAAGCAAAAGTGAATTTATCATTAAAAACAAAAGACTGAGATTCAATAACATTAACAGAACCATCTTCGTTAATGTATAGGTGAGTAGAGATATTCTCCCAATAATAATCTTTAGCTGAAACACTAAATGCGAATAATGAAAAAAATAAACAAAACATTAAAATATTAAATTTTTTCATAAAGAATTAAGATAATGAGAAGTTTATATTCTTTTTTAGTATAGAAAAACTTATATATGTATATTTCTTAAAAAAATAAGTGGCAAAAAGTGGATTTAGAAATTGGATTAATGGTTTAATTCTATCTTTTAGACTTTCAACATCAGAAGTAAATAATAAAAAATATAGTTCTAGACAGGAAAACACTTCATATGATGAAAGGGATATAGTTCGTAGAATTGAAGCTTCCTTAGCTTTAGCCAATAAGCATTACAACGATGGAAATTTAAAAAAATGTGAATCTTCTTTAAATACTGCACGATCAGAAGTCGAAGAATTAAGAAGCATGGATAAAAGACCATATGCAGTAAGGATTCTCGCCCTAAATAGAAAATTGCAAGCTAGGGATATATTATCAAAAAATACCAGAACATACAATAAATAAGATGGACAATAAACACCATATTGTTGCAATAACTGCTTTTATAAAAAATAATGAAGGAAATAAATTCTTAATAATAAAAAGAAGTCCTAACGAGATAGCATTTCCAGGAAAATGGTCATTCCCAGGAGGAAAACTAGAACGCGGAGAGAATATAATGGAGACATTAAAAAGAGAAGTCAAAGAGGAAGCAGGATTAGATATAGAAGAAAACCATAAAGTATTCCTGAAAGATTTCACATTCATAAGACCAGACGGAAAAAACGTTGTAGGAATGTGCTTTGAGGTAAAATCAAAACATGAGAATGTAACAATACCAACAAAAGAGTTTGATGAATACAAATGGGTAACGCCAGAAGAATTCAAAGAATATGATTATATAGAAGGAATGGAAGAGGAAGTAAATCTAGCTTTCAAAAAATAGAAAAATAAGCCTGGCTAAAACTATCTATACTTTTTTCAGGACTACTACTAGATATATCATCTATCTTATCATCGATTTTCTCGCCAAGTTCTTCAGCAGGACCACTATCCTTATCCCTAGCTGCAATACCTAGCACAACTCCTATAATCAATACAACAATAATACCAAGTATTAACCAAGGAAGCCAAGCTTTTGAGTCCCCATGATCTGTTTTTTGAATTATTTTAGTTTCTTTTTCCATACAATTAAATTAATCTCAAATTATTAAAGAATAACGTCTAAAGAGTATATATTAGAAATGGTATTGTTTTTAAATTATATCCTAAATGATAAATGTAAAGTTTACTATTTCATGCTCATTCATTAAATTAGAGTATCATAAGTTTTATAAATAAACAAAATACAGATTAATTATGGCATTAGGCGCAGGATTATGGGCATTGATAATTATACCGTCAGTCATAGCGTTATGGCTAATATTCTCATTCAATAGATTAGTAAGTTTAAGGAATAGAGCAGAAAATGCATGGTCACAGATAGATATACAATTAAAAAGAAGATTTGATTTAATACCAAATTTAATAGAGACAGTAAAAGGATATATGAAGCATGAGAAGGATACATTAAAAGAGGTAACAGCAGCAAGAACAGAATTTTTAAAAGCACAAGGACCAGTAGGAAAAGCAAAAGCAGACAATATGCTGACTGACGCATTAAAAACAATATTCGCAGTAGCAGAGAGTTATCCAAAACTAGAGGCTAATACAAACTTTATGCAGTTACAGGAAGAACTGACAGGAACAGAGAATAAAATAGCATATTCAAGACAATACTACAATGATACAGTTGAGACATTCAATACAAAATTACAGGCATTCCCAACAAACCTAATAGGAAAGATGCTAGGATTCATAGCAAAAGAATTCTTCGAGACAGCAGAATCAGAGAGAGCACCTGTAAAAGTTAAATTCTAAAGGATTTTACCAACAATATAAGTATCAATATATTCCCCGTCATCAGTTAATAATGCTTTTTTCTTAATACCTTCAATTTTAAAACCATTCTTTAATGCAATTTTCCATGAACCAATATTTTTTATTGCCATCTCAGCTTCTGCTCTTTTGAACCCTCTTTTCTTAGCATCCTCTAATATAGATTTAAGCATTTTAGAACCAATTCCTTGACCCTCATAATCTGGGTGAACTATCCATCCTAAATCAATTACGTGCCTATCTCTTCCAGATTTTTTAAAATGATAGCCAATATGAGCTACAATTTTTTGTTTTAATTTATCAACAGCTACAAAGTATATACTATCGGGATTTTTAGAGGATAATGTTTTTCCTAATTTCTTCATTCTATTATTTGAAAACCTAGTTGAGCCTGTATAAATGAATGTTTTTCTTTTAAATCCATCTCTCCAAACTTTAGACATTCCTATTTCATCACCTTTTTTTGCTTTTCTTATAGTTATAGACATATTAATATTAGTAATTTGTTTATATTTAAATTTATTCTACAAAAAATACTAATACATAATCTTTTTAAACCAAAAAACTAATATAAATACATGGCAGAAAGAATAAGTTTCCATGATCACATAACAGCGAACAAATGGAAATCCAATCTTATAATATTCTTAGTAATAGGAATGATAATATTCTTCGGTTATTTAATAGGAATCTTCACAATAGGAGCAGTATCTGGAGTTACTATTGCAGTAATAATAGCAATAATTTTCACATTAATAGGATATTATGCTGGTGATAGTATAATACTAAAGACATCAGGAGCGAAAGAGGTCAATGTCAAAACCCATGCACATCTATGGCATACAGTAGAAGGACTAAGCATAGCAGCAGGGATATCAATGCCAAAAGTATATGTAATAAATGATACAGCAATAAATGCATTCGCAACAGGAAGAGATTACAAACATGCATCAGTAACAGTAACAACAGGAGCATTAGAAAAATTAAATCGTCAAGAACTAGAAGGTGTAATAGGACATGAATTAAGCCATATAAAAAATTATGATGTAAGAGTAATGATGCTGACAACAATATTAGTAGGAGTATTAGTATTATTAAGCGATTTCATGCTAAGATCATTTATATTTGGAAATAAGGACAGAGAAAATAGGGTGCATCCAGCGTTAATTATAGTTGCTTTAGCACTTGCAATACTAACACCAATAATCGGAGAACTGATGAAATTAGCAATATCAAGAAAAAGAGAGTATCTAGCAGATGCAAACGGGGCATTATTAACAAGGTATCCAGAAGGATTAGCAAGCGCTTTAAAGAAAATAAGAGATGACAAAGAACCATTAGTAGAGGCAGCAAATAAGGCAACAGCATCGTTATGGATAGAAAACCCTCTAAGGAACAGGAAAGCATGGTTAAAAGGGTTATTCCAAACACACCCTCCAATAGAGGAACGTATCAAAAGACTAGAAAATATGTGATAATTCTCAGTAAAATATATAAGAAAGGTATAAATCAATATAGTAAGGTTTAAAAAAGTTTACATGGACAACTTAAAAGTGAATACAATGATTATAAGAAGATCAAAATTAGGAGAGTCTAGAAATTTAGATTCTGGTTGGAAAGCTAGAATAAATGATCTTGGTGATTTAATACTAGAAGACCAACACGGGTATAGTGCAACGTATACAATACACCCTTATGATGGATTAGTCACGCCAGAAAGAATAAATGGTTTTCCATTGAGTCTAGACCATAATAGTGCAGAAACAAAAATTTACTTTGAATTAAGACGTGAATTTAGAGAACAAAATGCTCCTGAAATAGAATATGTTACTCCAAAAGGTAGAAGTATTGATATTTGCGATTATAATAGTTATTAAAAATTAAGAGAGAGGTGAAAAGAGATGAAAAAAATATTAGTTCTAATGTTAGTATTAACAATACTATTAACAGCATGTGTTTCAGAGAAAAAACAGATAGAAACATTACATGCAGAGACAATAAAAGCAATACTTGAAGGAGATTCAAAAAAAGCAGCATCAGCATTTTCAGAAAATTATATAGATATAGGTGATGGAGCTAAAAAATCAATGAATGAAGAATATTTCACAAATCTGTTTAATTCAGATGTATACCAAGCAGCATTAAATGGAAAAAAAGCAGAAGATTTATTTGACTTAAGTAAAAAAGAGATATATACATATAATGAACTAATGAATACAAAGCATAAAGATTTTGGAAAGGGAAGCTTTGAATTAAAACAAGGAGATATATTTGCATACTACCCTAATAAAGCTGGAGCAGTAGTAAGCGACGGGTTTGTAGGAGTATACAGAAAAGAGAGTGGAAACTGGAAAATAATTGCTGGAGACTAATCTTTTATATTTTTTATTAACTCTTCAATATTGATAAATTCTCTGCATGAATTATTGAAACAATCCTTGAACTTATCTGAATATATAATCATAGAATTAAGAGGAAGATCACTCCATGAAATAGAGGTTTTTGTATGAATTAAATGATAATTACCATTACTCATAAAAGCAAATAAGTTCAAGAAGTCATGATTAATAGGAAGAGAATACTCATTAGGAAGATATTCAATATTTAATATTATTTTAGACCTTAAAACAGCAAGTTCAGCCAAAGAAACTGATGATGGATAAGGATGATCAAAATTATTTGCATTAACAGAAATAAAATCAGAATTTAAATTCTCGTACCATATATTATCTTTATTGAAAGAATTAACTTTAGAGAGAAGTTCAGAAATCAATTCTTTATAATTATTAGAGTCTTCATAGATAAAAGTAGAGAATAATAATAACGCAGAATAATCCTCTAAAAATTCTTCATCATTCAAAGAACTGTGAGATAATTTACCATTAACATAATGTTTACTTAACAAAGCATTGAATAAACTAAAAGCCTTATCCTTAGAATCATTATTGCCTGTAAACCTATAATGCATCAACAACCCTATACCAACAAGAGAGTTCCATGATGTAATAAACTTCTTATCTGTGAAAGGCTGAGATCTAGAATTACGATATTTTAATAATTTATTTTCAATATCAGGCAAAAACTTGTTTTCTTTTTTAATCAAATGAATCTTATCATCAAAATTATTGTTTAATTCATAAACTTCTGAAAATTTAATAAATTCATCAACAGATAAAACTTTTTTTAATTCATCAACAGACCATAAATAAGTAAGACCTTCATGATTATCAGTATCAGCATCAATAGCAGAATAGTACATTCCATCATCTAAAAATGATCCATCAAGACACTTAACAATATTATCTGCAACAATCTTGTATTCATCTTTGTTGAATAACCTATAAGATGAACTGAAAACCCATAACAACATAGCCTGATCATACAGCATCTTCTCAAAATGTGGAATAGACCATGATGGATCAACACAATACCTGAAAAAACCACCCTGAAGGTGATCGTGCAAACCCCTTAATATTATCATATCCAAAGTTTTTTCTATCATAGCCTTAATCTTATCATCCTTAGATTTTTCATAATAACTCAATAAGAATAAAAGAGTATTATGAGGTGGGAACTTAGGTTCAATTCCAAAACCTCCAGCAAACTCATCAAAAGATGATGAAATCATATCAATAACTTTAGATTCTTCAACAGATTCTGAAACCATATTATCAATATTATAATCTTTTATAGAACTTTTATTATTAGTAAAAATATCAAGAGAGAAGTTAAGGACATCAATCAGAGGGGGAAGACCATTTTTTTCATTAATAGGAAGATAAGTAAAAGCAATAAATGGATTAATATCCGGAGTAAGAATTACATTCAGAGGCCAACCACCATGACCCTGAGTTTTAGAGATATAAGACATAAGATAATTATCAATATCAGGTCTTAATTCCTTATCAACTTTAATACATATAAAATTCTTGTTAAGAAAATCTGCAATAATATCATCTGAGAAAGCCTCAGAAGCCATGACATGACACCAATGACAGGCAGAATAACCAACAGATATGAAAATAGGCTTATTAGTAGATTTAGCATATTGTATTACTTCATCAGAATATTCCTGCCAGTGAATAGGATTATCCTTATGCTGTTGAAGATAATGAGAGTGTGATTTATCAAGGTTATTTCTATTAAAGTCTATCATGTAATAAGGATTAATGAAAGATTTTTAAGTTTATTGGAAGATTTGCGGAAAATTCTACTAAAGGCTTTTTAAAAGCAATTCTTAGTTATATTCTGAGGTGATTTATTATGAATCAACAACTAGAAAAAATAGTAACAAATTTAGCAATAGGAATAACAGCAGCAACATTGGCATTAGGGAACTATAACTGTGCAACAACAAGAGTAGAGAGCCCAATAACAAGCTATGTTAAACATGGAATTGGAGGATTAAAATCTGAATGCAGAGAATGGAATGAATACAGAGAGGAATGTTTGTATCCTGTTGTTGTTATAGAGTTTTAGGAGATTATTTATATTAGTTATACTAGTATAATTATATGAAAAAAATGGAATCAATAGTAAAGGAATGGGGAAATTCATTAGGTGTAATAATACCAAATGATATAGCAAAAAATGAAAATATAAAAGCAGGAGATAGCATAGAAATAATTGTATTGAAGAAAAATAATATCAAAAAGGCATTTGGCAGCTTAAAAAATTTGAAAATAGACACACAAAAATTTAAGGATGATCTAAGAAAAGATGATGAAAAAAATGATAGAAGAAAAGAAAAGTTATTTTTTAGATAGTTATGCGATAATAGAGATAATCAAAGGAAATAAAAACTATGCAATATTCCTTGACTATATATTAGCATCTACAAAATGGAATCTATTCGAAGTATATTATTTTTTATTAAAAATGTATGGAGAAAATGAGGCTATTAATCAATATAATAATTTTATTACAAATATCATAGATATAAAAGATGAGCACATATTTGCAGCAGCAGAATTCAGATTTGTCAATACAAAAAATGATATTTCTTACATTGATGCATTAGGCTATAAAATCGCAGAAATTGAAGGATTCAAATTCCTTACTGGTGATAAAGAATTCAAAAATATGCCTAATGTAGAATTTGTAAAATAATCATAAATCTTTAATCTTATTATATAATTTTATCACTTCATCTTCTGAATAACCTACCAAAGGTCTTAAAGTGAAACCATTAGAAGATTTAATTTCATTTAATAGTTCATCCTTGATTATAGTATCATCATCTTTCTTATCACGAATCTTAAAATAAAAACCATTCTCAAATTTTTTCAATAAAGAAATATCTTTAGACAAAACTAAAGGACAGCCACGCTTCATCATCAAAAAACCTGAAACAGTAGACTTTATTTCATCATTAACATCAATATAAACATGAGGGGAAATACCAACGGGAAGACCACCAAGACCTTTAACAGATCCATGATATAGATAAGCCTTGTCTCCAATAATCTCTATAAAAATATTAATATCTGGATTATGCAGATCAACTTTTATATTTTTATTATTTAAAATAAATTCTCCAACATCCTCCTGAATCTCCTGAGAAGGCTTGTAAACTTTAGTCAATCTTCTAGCAGATATACGAAAAGTTTTTTCGTCAGAAATAAAAGACAATGCTGTCAAGTTAATATTATCAAAAGAACACTCATTAACTTTGAAAAAAGAATTAATACCAAAAACATATTTAAGATTAGAACAATCATCACTAAGCACCATAATCCTATTCCTCAAGTCTTTAATCTTAGAGTTATCAATATTCAAAGCAGATTTAATATTCTTCAATAAACGTTTCTGAAAAACATTACGATTCTTACCTTTAAGGAAAATTTCCCCAATAGTTATCAAGTACATAAAAATAAGAATAAATAGAAGTTTAATAAGATTAACTACATTGAATACCCATCATAAATCCTACTCCTACACCTATAACCTTTAGAGAGATATAATTTAAGATTATTAGAGTCAACAATAATAGATGCAATAGTAGATTCTGGAAGCTTACGAGACCTATGCCTGCATATAGTACCTGAACCATCATGAGAACTAAGAACAGATATTATCTTACCATGATCCAATGGCATAGAATATTTCAGCAGTGATAAAGCATTATCATAACGTGAAACAGATGATGGAATATTCTCTGCATCCTTATCAAACTTACTATATAAATAATGATTAGTATGAAGATATGAACTTGATCTTATATCAAAAACTTTAGAATCACTACCAATAGATTCAACATCAAAAATCTTATTATCCTTAACAAGAACATGATTGTAACCAGAACCGGAATTTTTATTACTTATAATTCTAACTGCCTCATTCAATGATTTCGATTCCATAACAGCACGAGAAATAATATTCTTAGGAATCCCTCTTTTGAAACTATTATGATATACAGAATTAATACACTGAATCAGACCAAAAGAGTTCAAAGATGTAGAAGAACCAAGAATTAGGCCAGCATAATTCAAACCTAGTATTTTTATTTTATTATTTAAATTAACTTTAAAGACATACATATTATCAATAAAATCAGAATAAAAATCTTCATTATGATATAAAAAAATATTATCATTCCTTCTAGAGACTATAGTAGTGCATTTTGTAACTGAATCAAGAAGGATATCTTCATCATTAAGAAGCCATAATAAATCAGAATCAACACCAGAACCATCAGCCATGCCTTTAATCTCATTAATAAGATGAGGAAAATATTTTTTAGTGAAAACAAGATCTTTAGATGATAAATCAATGAAATAATCAATGTCTTTAGAACTGTTCTTAAGAGCCTTAAAGTTAAATGAGAGAGCTTTTTTGAATTGTTTTTTAAACCTAGAACCAATCTGAAAGCCAATATCATAATAATCACCAGAAACCTCAATAAATGGAAAACCAGACATGAAAATAACCTAAGAAACAGCTTTTTAAAGTTTTAGTATTTAACAAAATCATGGAAAATAGTTATACACAATATCATATGCCTGAAACATTTTATACACCAGCAAAAAAACCAAGAGTAAGAGATTGGGAGAAAGAAATAAACCCAGAAAAAATAAGAGAACCGACAGATCAATTTACATGGATACCATCTGAAATAGATGAAGAAGAATTAGAAGAGATAATCAAAAGAACCCCAGACATACCAAACTAAAATGTATGAATGCAATAACAAAAGAATATATAGAGAAGATTCATCAAGGCAATATAATCCCCCATCAGAAGAAATAGAAAAAGATGAATATATTGAGAGAATAGAATACTGGATAAATATTGTACCTGAGATAATAACAAGAAGGAAAACAAATATAGTATTACCAAAAAAACCAAGAATTGGAACATTAAATGACTTGTTAAATTAATTTCTTAATTTCATCCTTAAAACTAGATTTAGGCATAGAACCAACAATATTACCTAAAACATCACCATCCTTAAAAACAACAAAGTTAGGAATGCCCATAACACCATAAGTAGAAGCTAATTCAGGATGATCATCAACATTAATCTTAGCGAACTTAACATCTTTCATCTCTTTAGATAATTCTTCAAAAACAGGAGCCATAGCTTTACAAGGGCCACAATTATGAGCTAAAAACCCATTAGCAATAAAATTATGATTATTCTGCATAGAAATCTTCTGAACAGATTCTAGATAAATTTCTTTGACTTCTAAAATATTATCCCATATTAATGCATTAGGCAATTCATTACAAGATTCTTTACCATCTGAAAATACAGCAACTTTATCATTTACATTTAAATATGAAGCAGCTTTCCAACCATCTTTGGTGAAGAATTCATGCTCATCAGTAACTTTGATTTTTTTATTAGATATTGTAGTTATCTCTTTACAATGCCCTAAAATATTAGATGTAAAAGATTTTTTAACATAATCAGGCACAATATTCTTTCCATCAAATGTCAATAATACATCATTGTTTTTTATATCCTTTGCTTTAGATATTAAATTGTCAGCTCTAAGTATTTCAGTATCTATATCTACACACCATTCAGCCCAGAAATCTACAACAACAGGTTTATCAGATTTCAAAACTTCCTTATCAAAATTATCGTCATTTAATTCTAGCATAAAAATAAGATTATTTTATTATATTTAAAGATTTTGCAATTAGAACTAAATAATAAAAAAATTAACTGCACTTGCTATAGCCGCAGTCATTACATGTAGGTTCTGAACAACCACTGATGTACTGAACATTTGAACTATAACATTGAGGACAGTGTTCTTTCTTGACTTCCTTGACTTCAGTTAATTTAGTATCACCTTTAGCTAATTTACCAGTTTTTTCTAGATGCCTCTTCAATGCAATAGCTAATGCATGAGGAATTGAATCAACACGGTTAGGACCGAAACCAATAGGCTTGTCACCCTTAGCTGAATTCAAGTGTTTTATAGCTTTCTTAGGATCATATCCAGACTGAATAGCTTTAGACATGAAAATACCTAAAACAGAAGTCAAACTACTAAGTTCAGTTCCTATTGGAGGTATTGATGCAAAAATCCTTGATGGACCTTTATTGTCATGAACAATATTTACATGCAATGTTCCATAACCAGTCTGTACTTCATAATAATCAGAAGAGACACCCTGAGAGAAGTCAGTCTCTTTCTGCTTAGATGAATTACCAGCATTCAATACCTGAACTTCTTTACAACCATCTCTGTAAACTGTAACTCCTTTACAACCAGCAGTATATGCATACTTGTAAGCTTCCTGAATATCCTGAACAGTAACAGAGTTAGACATGTTAATAGTCTTAGAAACTGCATTATCAACAGATTTCTGGAAAGCAGCCTGATGGTCAATATGAGTCTTCCAGTGAGTATCCTGAGCACAAGTAAATACTTTTTGTAAATTCATAGGAATTTCTTTCAAGCCCTTAAGAGAACCATGGTTGTCAACAATTTTTTTAAACAAACTGATCTTATCAAGACCAAACCAATTATTAGCTTTAGCGACTTCCTCGAATAAAGGAATAGTTTCGTAATAAACATATTTCTCATCTGGCTCTTCACCCTTCTTCAAAGCATCAACAGCTTCAGCCTGATATCTCTTGTAAACAATAGCAAAGAACGGTTCAATACCACTGCCTTGTAATCCAGCTGTAATTGCAATAGTTCCAGTAGGAGCAATAGTTGTTCTTGCACAATTTCTAGGATGACCTGAAACACCTCTGAAAAATTTACCAGATTCATCATAGATACTATCTTTCCAATTGAAGAACACTCCACGCTTCTCAGCCAACTGTTCAGACATCTCTAAAGAAGTTGCATTAATGAAAGCCATAAGCTCCTCACCTAGAGTAATAGCTTCAACACTATCATAAGGAATACCTAATTTAATAAGCATCTCAGCCCAACCCATAACACCAAGACCAATACGCCTGTTGCTTTTTGAAATGTATTCTATTTCTGGTAATGCATAGTTGCTTATATCTACAACATTGTCTAAAAAATTAGTAGCTGTTCTTGCTGTTCTTTTTAATTTTTCATAATCAACAACAGTTTTTCCATCTACTGTTTTAAGATGATTAGATAAATTAATGCTTCCTAGAGTACATGGTTCCCAAGGTAAGAGTGGCTGTTCACCACAATCTAGTGACAACAAACCATTTGTAACAAAACTTAATGTTCTAGGCTCAGTTAAGTCGTAAACTTTCTTTTCACCTATAGGAGTTATTGACTTTATAAGTGTTGAAAATTCTGGAGAATAAAAATCTTTAGTGTAAAATTTATCTAATTTCTCTTTGTTCTTTTCACACAAGAATCCAATATTCTCAATAAATTTTATACTATCTCTAGTCATGTTCAATTCAAATAGAATACCATCAGAACTATAAGTAACAATTTCGCCATGTCTATTTACATATTCAAATAAACCTTCTCTATATTCTCTTGATCTATCAAATATGTTAGAGGTTATGCCTAAATTCAAAAGCAATAATTGTACTTCTTTCAATAATCTTTCAGATTTTGAAGTTAATCTAATATATGAAGTTGAATTTTCTTTATTAAAATTAACAGTACCATCAGATGTGAATAATCCTTGTAAAAATCCAATTACTGCTTCCTTATTCGCAGTGAAAATAGATTTTGGCACTGTTTTATATTGTGCATCAACATGCTTAACACCTAACTTATGAAAGAAATCAACAAAATATTTAGAGTGATAAGAAAGATGTTTAGTATTACGTTTTCTCTTAACTTCCTTAATTTCTTTACCATAAAATTTATTTATTAAAGGCTTTAAATAATTTAATACTTCTTCATCTGATTTACCGAAAGTAAAACCTACACGACAATCTTTATCACCAATTCTTAACCAACCATCACCTATTAACCATCCTAAAATTTGTCCTAGTTCTTTAGACCATTGTTCAGGAAGATTTAAATTATACCATCTACCATTTTTTCCTTTAAAATCGTTTTCGACATTGAAAGGCAATTTAATATCCCTGTTAAAAGTTCCTTCATCTTGTTGAATAAATAATTCATGTTTTTCTGGATTTAAATCTTTAACAGCAACCCAACCTTTTGGAGTCAATAGTTTATGATCAGCAGTTGCTTCAAGTTCTAATCCACAATATGTCTCTATTCTGAAAACTTCTTTAACACCTGTAGTAAAAGCTCTAGAAATTTTATCAAAAGAAATACCATTTATTTTTACTTGTTTCATATACATAACAGAACCATTAGAATTTTTAATTTCTAAAGGAACTCTATTATCAGTTAATATATTTAATCCTCCTTCAGGATAATTATTTACTAAATCTTCCATCCTAATTAAACCAAATTCAGTAGAAACTAATGTATCACCAGTAACACAAGGATTAGTACTTTCTATCTGTCCTAAATTTGGAGTAGGATTTGAATTAGTTTCATTAATTTTATCAATAACAACAAAACCAGGATCTCCAGTCTCCCAAGCACATTTACCTATCAAATCCCAAATCTCCCTGGCTTTTTCTCTTGCCACAGGCTTATTAGTTTTAGGATTAATAAGATCAAATTCACCATCATTTTCAACAGCATCCATAAACTCTTTATCTATAGCAACAGAAATATTGAAATTCTGCAAAAAACCTCTATCCTTAGATTTTGAAGTAATAAATTTTCTAATATCAGGATGTTTATAATATAATATACCCATATTAGCACCACGACGAGTTGAACCCTGTTTAACAACATCTGTAGAGACATCAAAAAGTTTTATAAAAGACATAGGACCAGAAGCAATACCTTTAGTAGATTTAACAACATCATTTTCAGGTCTTATTCTAGAAAATGCAAAACCAGTACCGCCACCAGATTTCTGGATAAGAGCTTGTGCCATAACAGCCTTGTAAATTCCTTCAATAGAATCTGGAACTGGAATAACAAAACAAGCATGAAGCATCTGCAATTCTCTACCAGCATTCATCAGACAAGGAGAGTTAGGCAAGAAATCAAAATTAGATAGTATAGAATAGAATTCTTCTTCCTTATCTTTTAATAATTTTGTTGCAATAATATTCTGAGATGCAATTCTTGATAAATTTTCTTCAAAAATATAAAAATTTTTCCACCTTTCATCATTATTCATTAATTGATCTTGTAGTAAAATTATTTTGTTTTTTTCATCATTTTCTAAATTTATTATTTTATGAGAAACACCTTTCAAAATTTCGTCTTTAGTAATACCATTATCATATAATAACTCTGCCAAAGCAATATTCCTTGCAATACGTCTCAACCAGAGTTCAACAGAATCTCCCCTCAAATATTTATTAGCCATAACCTTAAGCTGATTTTCAGTAACTTTAACTTTAGGTCCTTCGACTGCAAGCTTCTCAATAGGTCTTAGCTGTTCAGCTATAATAATTCCCTCATTTTTTTTCTCACTCATTATTCACACCACCCTATTCAATATTTTTATTTCTTTCTTAAAATCTTCAATATCAGCAAAATCACGATAGACAGAAGCGAAACGGATATATGCGATTTTATCCAAAGATTTTAATTGATTCATTACTTCTTCACCTACTTGTTTGCTTGAAATCTCTGTACTATCAGACAATCTCATTTTCGATTCAATCCTGTTTATTACATTTTCTATTTCATCAATTGATACTGGACGTTTTTCACAAGATTTGATTAAACCCTTCCTTAATTTCTCTCTATCAAAAAGTTCTCTTGAACCATCCTTCTTGATGATATAAACAGGAACTGATTCAACTCTTTCATATGTAGTAAAACGTTTTTCGCATTTCAAACACTCACGCCTTCTTCTAGTAAGATCATCTGACTCTCTAGAATCAAGCACTTTAGTCTCTGAATTATTGCAAAATGTACATTTCATGTTATACCTTTATAATACCATATATTGTGATTTCATATTGGTTCAAACACAAGATATAGTAAAATTAAGATTAGTATTTATAAAGATTTATCAGAAAAAAAGGTTATGATTATTTTAGACAGAACTAATAGAATTGTTTTGCCAATTTCGGACCTTTCTGCTTTTGATAATTACCATTATAAGGTTTTTTTGTGGGTTCTATAAGCCTTTCAACTTCTAAAACTGCTATAGGCATACCATCTCTTAAAACCCTACCATCAAAAGAAGGAACATATTCTAACACACCATAACCACTAAAATTGGAGTCGAAATACCCTGCTTCATTTGTTTTATCATCTCCCGTAATTGATTGATCATATTGTCTCATTCTTGCAGCAAGATGATCTGGTATTGAAACACTTTCCTTAGTAGCCAAGATTAATTTATCACTAAGCTGAGTGTATAAAAGCCCATCACTTGTACTCCTTAATTCACTCCAATAATCCCATTTTTTAGCATTACCTTTAACACCATATAAAATAGGCTTGTGGTTAGGCCTAGCATTATATCCAACAACATCACTTTCTACATCCAGAGTCAATACTAAACCATTATTAATTAAGCGCCTATTAGCAGGCATTGGATTATCACTCTTATCAAAGACTAAAGGTTTTAATGTTTGTAGTTCCCTTAATTCCTTATCTGGAACACGCGCATCACCATTATAAAATCTTATCTGCAATAACGGATCTCCACTTCTTAAAACTTCTAAAAAAGCCATAGAAGAGAACTCCATAAATAACGGACCAGAATAACCTGCAGGGATTTCATTATATCTATCATGATTATCAACAACAAGTTTGCATCTGAAAAAATTTCTTCCACCAGTACTTTTAGTATCAGCACCACCATATATTACAGATGGCAAATCAGGATGTTCATTTAATTTGACTACATATTTTACCGGAGTTCTTTCAACAGGATTAGGATTTGACGAACTTATATCCCAACTATATAAAGTAGAGTTTCTTAAAACTTGCTCAACAGTTTCGTTACTCGAAGGAGGATGAAAACCATCTACCCTATATATAGTATCACCAATTCTACTATCTAAAGTAGCAGATTGCAATTGATCTTCTAATTTAGCATCATCAACAGGCGTGTTAAACTTTATTGCTCTGGAACTTATTAAAGATTTAATATACTGGTATGGAAGTGCTCCTTTGCTAGTATCTGAAAATAACATAATAAAAACTTTCAATAATACATTTATAAAAACTTCTATTATTCTTAATATACTTTTTAAAAGATCTAGATATCTAAACTTGCGTCTACTCCACTTGCCAAATTTCTTCCTGAGATTTTTGATTGTTCAGTTGCTCTAGATATTTTATTTCCAGGATCAGAATAATCTACGAAATTATAAAAAGTTTTAGCCCATGGATATAGTTCAGTAACAGCATTTGCCATTTCCATAACCATACTACGATAACTAAAGTGTCCTGCTGGTTGTGTTCTTAATTCACTTAAATGTTGGAATGCTCTTAAGTTCATACCTAACATAAATCTCATACGATGATTAAATAACGTAGCATATTGCCCTGCTTGAATTAATCCAGCATGTCTAATATCACTATTAAGATCATCCATCATACCTACAACTTCATTAACTTCACCTTCTAAACCAATCACACTCATTTCTGGAGGAAGAATAAAACCTAATTCTGTAGTTAGATCCTGTCTCTGTTGAGTTAACATTCTATGTCTCTCAAGATCACGATATTCTGCAAATCCTCCAACTAAATCAAACGTCAAAGGATAACCAGCTTCAATACCCCTTCCAGTTCTATCGCGTCTTGATTCTCTTTTACCTTTATATAAATTTAATAACTCTAATTTCCTTTCTTCAGAAATTTCTCCTAACCTATTCATAATTTGCGGCATAGAGACATTTGTATATGAAAATAAAGCAGAAGCGAGAACTTCATTTATATATTCATTACTTCTAGACAATAGTGTAACCTTATCCCCAGTAGGTACTATATCCCTAAATAACTCTGAAGCTACTTCTTTCATTGCAGTATTTATTTGTGCAGATTGCGGATTAGCCTTATTTCTTTTTATAAATGTTGGGATAACTTTATTTAATTCTAATTCTAAATCACTAGCTCTAGACTGTGCCTCTTCTAATTCATTACTTTTCAAAAAATTTAACAAACTTGTATAAAATCTGCCATTCCCGAAAAGACCTATGTGTGTTAAAGTTGATGAAGGTAAGACACATCTTCCAACATCCAAAGCTGCACATCTAATAGTAAAATTATAAGCTAAATCAAAAGCTTTTCTTTCTTCATCATTTATTAAATCAGCTTCTCCAACTTTTACCCTTGTTTCATACCTATCAACTTCTAGAGTCTGTTTACTTCTTGGAAATTCCTGTTTAAAATGATCAACTAAACCCTTTACACCTTTTTGATAAACATCAAAAGCACGATTATTAACACTTTCAAATTTGTCACCGAGACCTGATTGCATAATTTCTGTAGGTCTTAAATATCTCCATCTTCCATTTTCGTCTTTTACATCATATTTTACATAACGTGTAGACTGTTCAATAGGAGAGCCGCCAATCCTTCTATCTTCAATCCATTTAGTTGCTAACTGAGATATATCTTCAATACCAACATGCGTTCCCTCCAATTCACCAACAGAATCATCACCAAATGCATTTAGAACACGATCCATAAGAGCAGAACCACGTTGTGCAGACGGTTCACCGTTATCGTCTAAGAACTCATTTAATAAAGTAAGTTGTAACCCTGTTTGAGCTCTAGAATATCTTGCTAAAAGCCCACCAGTAAGTTCTGAAGGTAATCCATGAATAACAAAAGTATTACCACCAACATTTGTAACATATCTTGATAATTTTTCTTTTATTTCTACTGGCACTTCATTAATAGAAAGAAACTTTTTTACCATAAAAATTTTTAATATAACTCCTATAAAAACATTTAGATAATATAAATATAGTTTTCAATTAAAAATAGCTTCAAATATACATAAATATTTATAAATTAAAGAGAGATAAATAAATTAAAATGAAAAAAGGTAAATTAATCGTATTTGATGGTGGAGATGCTGTAGGTAAAAAAACACAATCAGATAAATTAACAGCTCGTTTAATTTCTGAAAATTTTCCACTTATGACATATTCTTTTCCTCAATATGAAACACATTTTGGTAAAATGGTTAAACAATATTTAAATGGAGAATTTGGAAATCCAGTTAATATAAATCCAAAAATGGCTTCATTATTATATGCATTAGACAGACAACAAGCAGCACCAAGCATTAGACAATCCTTAGAATCTGGGACAAATGTTCTATGTAATAGATATATAGAATCTAATATGGGATTTCAAAGTGCAAAAATAAAAAATGAAAAAGAAAGAGGAGAATTTTTAGAATGGTTACTTTATACTGAACATGGACAATTAGGAATTCCAAGATCAGATTTAGTTATTTATTTATATATGCCCTTAGAAGAATCAAAAAAATTATTAGAAGGAAGAGGAGAAAAACAAGATGGTCATGAAAGTGATAGGGATTTTCAACAAAGAGTAGTTGAAGCATATATAAGTTTAGCAGGAAAATATAAACATTGGAATCTAGTAAATTGTGCATCAAAAGATTCAGGCATTAGAAGTATTGATGATATACATGAAGAAGTATATAATTTAACAAAAAAATTTTTAAATTAAGTATAATAATATTCTCCCTTACGTCTCTGCTCCTGATCTAGTTGAGAACCAGGTTTATTTATTCTAGGTCTTCCTGTTTCTTTATCTCGTCTATAAGTAATATCCAAATTTGTTAATATTCTGTTCATACCATCTCTTTTAGATAATGTACTAGAAACATGACCTTCCTTAGTTGGAATTCCTTCAAATATAATCATAGAATCTGCTAAGTAATCAATAAACTGAATATCATGATCAACAACAATTGCTGCAATATCCTTCATCATAACATAATCTCTAATAATTTCAGCAACTTTCAGACGATCCTCAACATCAATAAAAGCAGAGGGTTCATCCATAGCAATCAATTCAGCAGTGGGGTTAGTCAGACAAGCAACAATATGCATCTTTTGTAATTCTCCACCAGATAATTTCTTAATTTCATTATTCAAAATATTCTGAACATTAAGTTTTTCTAAAATGTTAGTTTTGTACCAGCCAGAATCAAACTCAGAATCTGCAATACTACGCAAATAAGATTCAACATTACCATCAATATTAAATTCTAAATACTGTGGCTTGTAACTTATCTTTAAATTCTGAATATCAATATTATCAGGTTTTAAAACACCAGAAATCATTTTTAAAAAAGTAGACTTGCCAAGACCATTAGAACCCATGATAGTCAATACTTCACCACGATGTAATTTAACTTCATTAACTTTTAATTTAAAAGTTTCAAACTTCTTTTCTAAAAAAGGGAATTCAGCTAAAATAGTTTTAGATAATACAGTATCCTGAGGCCTTTCAAAAAATTTAATAGGATAATTCCTAAACCTAATATTCTCATCAGGCAAGTAACCATCCATGTACTCATTAATACCTCTACGCACAGCTTTTGATTGTGAAAAAATACCATAACAAGCAGGTTCACCATAAACAATCTGAATCTCATCAGAGATATAATCAAGAGTTGCTAGATCATGCTCAACTACAACAACAGAATGATTTTCTGCTAAATGTCTAATAATTCTAGCTGCTTTAATCCTGTGAGTGATATCTAAAAATGAAGTTGGCTCATCAAAATAATAAACATCAGCTTTTTTTAAAAGACAAGCAGCAATAGCAGTTCTTTGTAATTCACCACCAGATAATTCTTCAATCATATGATCCTTAAGATCTTCTAACTCTAATTCTTTCATAACTAGATCTAATTGATTTTTTTCATCAACTTTTTTTAATAGATCAAAAACTTTATGACCTTTGTATATAGTTGCTAACATCTCAACTCTCTGAGGCTTGTAACTTATTCTTAATTCCTTATTAGATAATTTTTTGAAATAATCACCAAAAGACCTAGTAGAATATTTAGAGATAATTTTTGAGTATTCGGGTTTAGAATTAAATTCTCCAAGATTAGGGACAACATTACCTGATAAAATTTCTAAAGCAGTTGATTTACCAATACCGTTCTTACCAATAACACCAACAGTAAGATTAGGTTTTATAATAGGCAAAGAATATAATTCAAATTGGTTTTGACCAAAACGATTAATAGGATCTTCTTTAAGTTTTTCAGGAAGATTAACAATATGAATAGCCTGGAAAGGACATTTCTTAGCACAAATCTTATGCATCTCAGAAGCAACTTCCTCATCAATTTCAGATTTACCATGAATAGGACTAAGATGGAAACCTTGACCGCCAGCTTTGTTAACAGGATCATACTTCATGCATTCGTGCTGGCATTTATTAGGATAACATTTCTGCCTTTCAACAATAACTGCTACTTTTCTCATATAATTACTATTAATAAAATGTTTATAAAGTTAATTGAATCTAAAATTTTATGGTAAAGTTTACCAACTTAATTTATAATAGTTTTAACAACAACCAAGCCTTTAACTTTTTCAAACATATGATCTGTTGATGCTATACGCTTATCAAATTTCAATGAAGTTGCTGCGTGAATAGAATCAAATATTCCAAGATTAAATTTTTTTCTTAAGTCTAGACTTTTATTAAATATTTCATTATCACAATCAACAATTCTTAGTTCTGGCAATATTTTAATTAATACCTTATCCAATTCCATACTCAATATATCACTAACTTCTCTCTTAATAACTATCTCGAGTTCTATTAAACTAATTACAGAGGTATATTTATCTTCTTTTAAAGAAATTATTTTTTTAGCATATTCTCTATGAAAATCTTTTTCTTTAATTAGAGCTAATAAAATATCTACGTCAAGATACATTTTATTTTTTCCTTATTTCGTGATAAGCATATTCCTCAGCTTTAGTATGCAGTCTTGGTTTAATCAAACTTAATTCTTCAGCTAGATGTAATAAAGCATATCTAACAGCTTCAGATTTTGTTTTGCTGTATCCTTCTTTAATTAGAGTATCGAGTATCTCTTCTGTTACTCCTTTAAATTCTAGTGTCAATGTTGTTGTCATAGTAATATCATAGTGTTTTACTATTAATAAACTTTTTGGTATAATTTATATAAAAATACTAATTTTAAAATATATGGCAGAAAAATGCACAGTATGCAATGAAAAAATAGAGACCACATTCCTAGAAAAGATAAGAGGAACATACATAAGAAAAGGAAAAAAATTAGAAGCTATATGCAGCAACTGCCAGAAGAAACTAAAAAATAATTCTGATAAATAATAATGCCTTTGTAGCTTAATGGTATAGCATCACTTTCGTAAAGTGAGGGTTGAGGGTTCAAATCCCTTCAAAGGCTTATTTAAAATATCTTTCAAAATCTTCTTTAAGGTCATAGAATAATGAGATAAATTTCTTAGTCGCAATATCCATCTCTTTCTTTCCTTTATCTGTCAGTTTATATTTTTTAGTCTTTCCATTATCATCAACTTCAACAATCAAACCTTTCTTATTCAAATCTTTAAGAACAGGATAGATAGTCCCAGGACTTGGCTTGCAGCCTTTTCTTTTTTCTAATTCCTTTCTAATCTCTTCACCTGACATCTCTTTCTTATGTAATAATCTTAAAACAATGAAACTAAGATAACCTCTCATATCACAAGAACTATTTTTCATATATTACTAGAGAAGATGAAGTTTATAATCATTATGATTAAAAGTTAATATCGTATAACCGATACATTTATATATTATATTTGCATTATAAACTTAAATAACAAAATATGAGGTAAATATTATGAAAATACAAATAATACTAGGAAGCATAAGAGAGGGAAGAAACGGGGAAAAAGTCTGTAAGTGGATAACAAATATAGCAAAGAAAAACAAAGAAACAGAATATGAAATCATAGATCTAAAAGAGTGGAACTTGCCAATGTTCAATGATTCAAAACCACCATTCATGGGAGAATACTCATATGAACATTCAAAAAAATGGTCAGAGAAAATAAGTGAAGCAGATGGATATATAATAGTAACACCAGAATACAACCACGGATATCCAGCAGTACTAAAAAATGCAATAGATTATTTATACAAAGAGTGGAACAATAAACCAGTAGCATTCGTAAGCTATGGAGGATATGTTGGAGGATCAAGAGCAGTAGAACAACTAAGACAGGTATCAGTAGAATTACAAATGACACCAATAAGAGAGGAAGTAAACATACCATTTGTGTGGCAGGCATTTGATGAAAAAGGAGAAATATTAAATAAACATCTAAATGAAAAAGCAGAAGGAATGCTGAAACAACTAAATACATTTGCAGAAACAATGAAAAACATGAGGAAATAAATCCTTTATTTTTTATTTATGAAAAAAGAAATACAAAGAAATTCTGAGAGAGGAAAATTTAAGAATGAATGGTTAGATACAAAATATAGTTTCAGCTTTTCAAATTATTACAACCCAAAAAGATTAGGATTTGGAAAATTATTAGTATTGAATGATGATATAATACAACCATTACAAGGATTTCCAATGCATCATCACAATGATATGGAGATAATAACAATAATACTAGAAGGAACATTAGAACACAAAGACAATATTAAAAATATAGGAAGAATAGAGGAGAATGAAATACAGACTATGTCAGCAGGAACAGGAATAACACATTCAGAATATAATCCATCAAAAACAAAAGAGACAAGGTTATTACAGATATGGATAGAACCATCAGAAGAAGATATAGAACCAAAATATGAACAGAAGAAGATAGAATTAAAAGAAAATGAATTAAATCTAATAGTAAATAAAGAGATAAACCAAGATGCAAAATTATACATAGGAGAATATACAGAAGAGAAAGAATTCAATTATAAAACAGATAATAATAAAGGGATATTTATTTTTGTGATAAAAGGAAAAATAGAAGTTGAGAAAGAAACATTAAATGAGAGAGATTCAATAGAGATAACAGAAACAAATAGTATTAATATTAAAACAGAAAAGAATTCTAAAATATTATTAATAGAAATACCAATGTGATAATTTTAAATACTCAAAAAAACAACAACATAACTAATGGGAAAAAGAAAGAAATCAATATTCTACTACATAGGACAGATATTTGTATTATTATATAGATTAATAGAATATATTGTAAAAGCAGTTTATTATTTATTAAAAGGAATAGTAACAGGAATAGGATGGATATTCACAAAAATATTTGACAGAGATAAAAATAAAACAATAATAGAAGACAAGATAATAGTTGATGAGAAACCAATACTGAAAGATGAGACAAAACCTATTAAAAAAACAGATGTTAAACATGGATCAATAAGCTCCAAACCAATGCATGAAAACTTCAAAGAAATAAAAACAATAAAAGGAGATTATCAAGAATTTGAGAATAAAATATTAGATAGCAGTTCAACAATAGGGATAATACTAGGAGCAAGAGGGACAGGAAAATCAGCATTAGGAATGAAACTATTAGAGAATTTAAAAGCAGAGACAGGAAAGGAAGTATATGCAATGGGATTTAACTCAAAAGACATGCCAAACTGGATAAACATAGTAGATAGTATAGATGATGCAGAAAACAACTCAATATTACTAGTAGATGAATCAGGAATACAATTCAGTTCAAGAGAATCAATGAGCAATTCAAACAAGTTATTATCACAAATATTATTTATAGCAAGGCATAAAGATCTTTCAATTATTTTTATTTCTCAGAATAGCAGCAATATAGAAATAAATACAATAAGACAGGCAGATTATATAGCACTAAAACCATCATCACTATTACAGAAAGATTTTGAGAGAAAGAAAATAAAAGAGATATACGAAGAAGTAGAAAAAGAATTCGAGAAATACAAAGAAGACAAAGGACTAACTTACATATATTCACATAATTACAAAGGATTTGTATCTAACCCATTACCAAGCTTCTGGAATATAAAAGTATCAAAAGCATATAATAAATTTAAGAAATAGTAAAATAACAAACATTAATAATATTTCTAAATACAACAAATACATGGAAAATAGAGTAGAGATAACATCACCAGCAGGATCATTTGAATCATTAAATGCCTCAATAAAGGCAGGAGCTGATTCTGTATATTTTGGGATAGAACAGTTAAACATGAGAGCAAGGTCAATAAATAATTTCACAATAAAAGACCTGACAAAAATAGTAAAGCTCTGCAAAGAAAATAATGTAAAAACGTTCCTAGCATTAAATACAATAATGTATGACCATGACATGATATTAATGAAAAAAATATGTGATGAGGCAAAAAAACAGGGAATAGATGCAGTAATAGCAAGCGACATGTCAGCAATAATCTATGCAAGATCAATAGGGCTAAATGTTCACTGCTCAACACAGATGAATATCTCAAACATAGAAACAGTGAAATTCTATGCACAATATGCAGATGTAATAGTCTTAGCAAGAGAATTAACATTAGGACAGATAAAGAAGATATGTGATGAGATAAAAAAACAAGACATAAGATCACCAAACAAAGAATTAATCAAGATAGAAATATTCGCACATGGAGCATTATGCGTAGCAATATCAGGAAAATGTTATATGAGCCTGGCTGTATACAATGCATCAGCAAACAGAGGATCATGCTTACAGAACTGCAGAAGATCATACAAAGTCATAGATGAAGAGACAGGAGATGAACTAGTCATAGACAACAAATATATAATGTCACCAAAAGACCTATGCACAATAACATTCTTAGATAAGATAATCAATTCAGGAATAAGTATACTAAAAATAGAGGGAAGAGGAAAACCAGCAGATTATGTATACACAACAACAAAAGCATACAAAGAAGGAGTTGAAAGTGTAAAGAACAATACATATACAAAAGAAAAAATAGATACATGGATAAAAGAATTAGAAAAAGTCTATAACAGAGGATTCTGGCATGGAGGATATTATCTAGGGAAAAAATTAGGTGAATGGTCAGGAACATATGGATCAAAAGCAACAAGAGAAAAAATATACATAGGAGATGCAATAAATTATTATAATAAAAACTTTGTAGGGGAGTTCAGGATAAAATCAGGAATATTAAATAAAGGAGATGAAATAATAATAACAGGGCCAACAACAGGGATAGTGCATGCAAAAGCAGAGAAAATAATAAAAAACAATGAACAATTAGAACATGCAAAAAAAGATGATATAATCACAATAGAGATAAAAGAAAAAATAAGGAAAAATGATAAATTATATCTAATAAAAGAAAAATGACAAAGATATTACATTATAGAGAAAAATGCATAGGATGTGCTATCTGTGTTGAATATGCACCAAACCAGTGGGAATTATCAGCTGATGGAAAAGCAATATTGAAAAATTCAGAAAGAAAAGGAGAGACAGATATATTAGAAATAGATGAATCAGAGATAGAAACAAACAAGATGGCAGAAAGAGACTGTCCGACAAGAATAATAAAAATAACTAAATAGATTTAATACCATTACATTAAAACCAAGAATATTCTGATGATAACATCACTAAGTTAAAAATATTCAAAGATAATTTGATTTCATATTAATAACGAGTTAGAAGTTTTTTGAAAAAATATGTGCGGGGAGTAGGATTTGAACCTACGAACCCACTAAGAGACAGGATCTTAAGTCCTGCGCATATAGTCCTTCACTTGAAGTTTGACCAGGCTTTGCTATCCCCGCATCAATTCAAGAACTAAATCATATTTTATAAAGGTTTTTGTTGTTCTAAAATAGCTTTTCTTTCTTCTAAAGTAATTTTTGAATGACAATATCCTAATTTTTTAAATGTTCCTTTAATTTTTCAAAAGCTAATTTTCTCATACTAATACTATCTTTTTCTTCACTTGATATTTCAGCAAAAGTTTTATCATAACCGTCAGGAACAAAAATCTTATCCCAACCAAAACCATTCTCACCTCTTGGGCTAACGATTATACCATCAATCATTCCTTCAAAGAATTTAATATCATTATCATTAAAATAACCAATAACACATTTAGCAACTGCTTTATTACCGAAAACTTCCCCTAATTTATAAACACCATCAAGACCAATAGATTTTTCAAAAAATTTAATCAAAGGACCTGGAAGACCTTTCATTGATATTAATTCTAAAGAAGTATCCTCAACAATAAAACTTCCTGAATGATGTTTCTTAGCCTCATTTAGTTTATGTTCAATAATCTTTCTAGAATCAATACTCTGAATTTCAATTAAATCAATATTTAATCCTTTAATATCTGGAAAAATACTTCTAGCTTCCCTTAATTTATTTTCATTGCCTGTAATAAAAAATAACTCATTCATTTAACAAGCTCCACATCATGAGGGTGACTTTCTTTAATACCTGACTGAGTCATACGAACAAACTCAACTTTATCCCAAAATTCTTTGATATCATGAGCGCCAACATAAGACATACCAGAACGCAATCCAGATAAAAATGGTTTAATAACTTCTTCAACACTTCCAGAATAAGGAATCAGAGCTTCAACACCCTCAGGATTATATTCTTCATCAACTTTCTCATTATTCTTTTCATTACGAGCCATGTTAGCACCAAAAGATGCACTGCCACGATAGATCTTGAATTTCTTACCATTCTTCATAATAGACAAACCAGGACTCTCATCAGTGCCAGCTAAAGAACGAGAACGCATCACAGTAGAAGCACCAGCAGCAATAGCTTTAGAAAAATTACCAGCCAAACCGCCAATACCACCATCAGCCATGACAGGAATATTAAAATCATTACCGACTTTAACGCAGTTCAGTAAAGCAGAAAACTGAGGATAACCAGCACCAGCAACTAAACGAGTAATACAGATCGATCCTGATCCAACACCAACTTTTATACAATCAGCACCAGCTTTAATCAGATCAAAAGCAGCCATCTCAGTAACAATATTACCAGCAATAACTTCAATATCTGAAAATTTATCTTTAACATTCTTTAAAGCATTAATTGCTAATTCTGAATGGCCATGAGCAATATCAATACATAAAACATCACAACCAGCATTAATCAAAGCTTCAGCTCTTTCTAAATAATCACCTTTAACACCAATAGCAGCACCAACTAATAATCTTCCTTTTCTATCTTTAACAGTCAAAGGATAACTATCTTTTCTTGAGAGATCTTTAGCTGTAATCAAACCTTTTAAAATTCCTGACTTATCCAACAATGGAAGTTTTTCAACTTTATTATTTTTCATAATCAATTTAGCTTTCTCAATATCAATACCAAAATCAGCAGTAACAGCATCAGAACGTTTAGTCATAATATCTGAAAGAGGTTTTAAAAGATTATCTTCGAACATCATATCCCTTCTTGTAATAATACCTTCGAACCTAGAAGCATTATCAGTAATTAGAATACCGTTAATATTATTCTCTTCCATCAATACTTTAGCATCTTTTAATGTATGTTCAGGAGTCAGAGTAAAAGGCTTGTCAATAACAATAGCTTCAGCTCTCTTAACTTTAATAATTTCATGAACTTGATCTTTAACAGGGAGATAACGATGAACAATACCAATGCCACCCATACGAGCCATGGCAACAGCCATCCTAGATTCAGTGACAGTATCCATATTACCAGAGACCATAGGAATGTTTAATTTAATCTTAGGAGTCAATTGAGTAGAGATATCAACAATTTTCCTAGAAGAGATAGTAGAATATTTAGGGATTATAAGAACATCATCATATGTCAACGCTTCCTGGATATTAGAATGATCAGCCACTTTGTATCTATCAAGAAATTTAGATTATTATTTTTAAAGATTTAGATAATGAAACGATATAATTATTGAGAAGGCTTTCTTTCAGGAGGAAGAATTCTAATTTCATATCTTACTGTTTCTCCAGTCCTATAACCTAATTCGTCAGCAACTCTAGATATATGATTATCAGTATCTTCTGGAATTCCAGGACTTTTATTTACTAATAAACCTTCACTATGATAAACTCCAACTCTAATTATAGTAATTGAACCATCTTCATTATGAACAAGACTGTCTAAAAATCTGTTTCTAGTTTTTCTAATAACATCTACAGCAAACAATCCATATTCATCATTATCATCATTCATATGATAATTAATAAAATGTTGTTTAAAAAGATTTAGATAATAGAAAATAATAATTAAAAAAATTAAAAGAACATACGAGCAATCCTTGCTTTCATCCTGTTCATCATACCATGAGCCTGATAAGTTATCTTGCCATCTTTTAATGCTTGTTTAGCAGTAATCTTACCATCTTGAAGATCTTTAATAGTACACATGGATGTTGTTACAGTGAAAGTTTTACCATCAACAGCTCCCTGAGATATATCAGTCATCATGCCATTCATCATCTTAGCATGCCAGACCTGGTCGTCAATATGAGCTTCTACTACTGCATTCTTACCAATAAAACTTCTGCCATATTTAACACCTTTATTATCAGGATTATTATTAATAAAATCCTTAGCTTGAGAAGCATATTTAGCTATGTCTACATCACAATCAGAATTCTCAGCAGCTATAACACTAAATACTGAAAATATCATAATTGCAACAATCAAAACTGTTAATTTCATTGTTTTCATAATACAAGATAATAATTAAAGAATATTTAATACTTTTGTTCCCATTTCAAGGTTAGGAAATTTCTATATTCCATTCTTCCCTAAATTTAGAAACAACAGGATGGTTTTCTCCCATAATAACCACTAGATCATCATAAAGTTTCTTAGTCCAATTATCTATGGCCAATTTAGCATGACTCTGTCCAGCATTAAGACCCTGTTCCTCAATAGAGTTCATCTCAAAAATAGAAGTCCTACCAAGATGAGCAATAGCATGAAGAATTGCAATAGTATGCTTGTTTAAATCATCCATATATTAGAATATATTATTAGGTTATTATAAATTTAGTATATAGTTTATAATCGAATTAATTCCTACCAGCCCAAACTTTCTTAAAAGCAAGACCTAAAAGATCATTACCTCCAAAGAAATTATTTTTAAACTCTGTCCAATTCCTAATCTTGAAAACCCTCTTAAAAATAAATGAAGGTCTAAGATAAAACTCCAAAACAGCTCTGCCACTCCAATATCTTAACTGCTTTGCAGATAATTTCTTAGTCATTATCAAAGGATCTGTACCATGAATAATATGACCATCATAATTTTCAGGCTGCTCGAAAAGATTATTGGCAATAACTTCATTATATACAGGAGTTCCAGGATAAGGATTCAATATATTAAAAAATGTAAGATCCGCATCTACCTTCTTTGCAAAAGCTATTGTCTTTTTCATTTCCTCTTCGCCTTCCCAAGGGAAACCCATAATGAAAGTAACTTTTACAAGAATACCATGCTTTTGAGCCATCTGAACAGCATTAATAACCATATCACAGTTTATAGGCTTATTAATCAGTTTAAAACCTTCATCATAACCTGTTTCAATACCAAAAAGTATACTCTTACAACCAGCACTTGCCATAGCACCAAGAAGTTCATCATCCATATGATTGACCCTTGTTAAACATTCCCAGACAAGATCCATCTTAGATTCTTTAATCTTATTACACATCTCAATAATCCTCTGATGATTAACACAAAATTCATCATCCTGAAAATAGATATGCCTTATTGCATACTGATCATACAATAATTTTATTTCATCGAAAACCTTATCAGAAGATCTTTGACGCCAATATTTAGCCTGCTGTGAACTTTGACAGAAATTACACTTAAATGGGCAGCCACGAGATGTAATCATAGTTGTAAACTTTCTTCCAAGATTAAGCCAACCATAAGAATGATATTTTTCCATAGGAAACAAATGATAAGCAGGCATTGGAAGATTATCAAGAATTTTCACAACACCACGATCAACAGTTTTTGTTATTTTACCTGATGAATTAACATACATCAAACCCTTAATATCATCAAGCTTCATATAATCTTTTTTATCAAGATAATTGAGCAAATCTACAATAGTCTCTTCTGCCTCTCCAATAACAACAAAGTCTACAACTCCTTTATTATCAAATGCTGATTCAGGATTAACTGTAACATGAGGGCCGCCAACAATATTTATTACATGAGGGTTATATGATTTAGCTTTTTTAAGAAGATTTAATGAAATTGAAAAATTTGCAGTAACAGCACCAATAAGAATAAACTTAGGATTATGCTTTTTTATTTCTTTAAGAGTATCTTCCTCAGAAAGTTCCAATCCAAAACAATCAAGTATCTTAACATCATACTTCATAGTCTCAATAAGAGCGGCTATTATACCAATTCCCAGATTAGGACATTTAGGACCTACAGAATCGAGTTTACCGTAATTAAATGGAGGTACAATACATAAAACTTCAGTCATAATAGTGATTACTAAATGACCTTAATAAAGTTATCTGTAAATCAAGTACACCGAGTAGAATTATATAAAAATAAAGGCTTAATAGGTGCGCCATAAGAATCTTTAACAATCTCATCATAACAATACAATATAGCAATTTCATCTTTCAAAAGACCGTACCTCAATAATATTTTGGGTTTTTTTAACAATTCATCAGAAAAGTTATAACTAATATTATATCCAATTTTTTGCATCGCTGGAATAGCCTCAATCCTATTATACCATAAAAAAGACGTGTCTTTCCTAAATATAGCTGCTGTAGGCTTAACATCAATTATTAAATCAGAATTATTAGAGTTTGATAAAACAAAATCAGTTGTCCTCAATTGAATATCATTTGTAGAAAAGATATACCTTCCAATAAAAAGACTGCTTGCCACTAAATAAATAATCATTACAATAATAAAAAAACGTTTAATATTATCTGAAGAATCATAAATTCCACGAGCTATAATAATACTAATTATTATACTAAGAAAAATAAAATCCTGCCTACCAATCCATGAAATTGAGAATATTAAAGAAATAAAAATTAAAACCTGCCCAAGGAATAAAAAACTTATAATATCATGCTTAAATCTTAATTTATTCAAAGACATCAAAAGCAATAAAATAAAAAGAGAATATTCAACCATAATTCCTTTAACCATTGCAATAACAGGAACATCAGTATGCCATGCAAACATCACAAAAAAAGTTTGATAAAAAAAATCATTCCATAACCCACCAATAAATATCATAAAAAACCCCAGCACACCTGTTATAATACCCCCAGTTATTACATTACGCATAACAACATATTTTTTTTGGAAAAAAAGCCATAATACAACAAAGATTATTATAACAGCAGATTTCTGGGTTGTAAAAAATGCAAGAGCAAACAATAATCCAGATATAAAAGCAAATTTCTTTTTATCTAAAATAATAAGATAAATGGCAATAATATTTAATAAAGCACTAAAACCATCCAGAAGTATTTCAGTAGATGCTGAAAAAAATACTGAATTAAATACTAACAAAATAACAGATATATAAGCAATATTTTTATTGTATAACCTTTTAGCCAAAATAAATGTCATATATACCAAAAGCAAGAATATCATAAATGAAAACATACGAGCAGCATACAAAGCAGACAAAGAATTTCCAAAGACTTTGAAAAACAAGGATATTATAAATAACAATAATGGGGTATGGAATTCTATAAACTCTTGATATACATTACCACCATTTGCTATCAGCCAAGAAACATGAAGGTGCTCTATCTCATCCTGATTAAATACCTTATTAAAAGCAATAAAAAACAAAAATATTAATATTATTGGAATAACAATCTTCATTAAAGAGTATATGTCTTTATTTGACTTCAATATAAATAATGAAAACAAGATTATTATAATACCCAAACAAAAAAATAGGATTTTTAATTCATTCAATGATACAATAGAACAATAACCACATAAACTATATAACTGATTGAACAGACTAAGCAATCCAGAAATAATTAAAAAGAATAGTCCAAAAACAACAGACATTATACAATAAAAGCTCTTATCTATATTCATCTTCAAAACCTATTTTTTAATAAAACATACAACGCCTTAAAACCATCACTAACCTTAATTTTTTTACCCTCCTTAGCATTTCGCGGATAATATTCAATAGGCAACTCAATAATTCTTATTTTTCTTTTTAAAACTTTTGCAGTTATCTCAGGCTCAAAATCAAATGACAATGATTCAAATTTAATAGATTTCAATAACTCAGCATCAAAGACCTTATAACAAGTCTCCATGTCAGTTATTTTTTGCCCATAAAATAATGTAGTTGTAAAAGACAAGAACTTATTACCAAGAAAAAATATTGAAGAATACTTTTTATTAGACAAAAATCTAGAACCATATGTTACCAATGCTTTATTTGAGATTATTGGGACAATAAGTTTTTTTAAATCTTCAGGATCATACTCTAGATCTGCATCCTGAAATGTAATAATATCCCCAGAAGCACTAGAAATACCTGTCTTAAGTGCTCCACCCTTACCTTTATTCTTTTCATGCAGTATGACATCAACACCAAACATTTTGCTGATTAAATCCCTTGTACCATCATTTGAACCATCATCAACTACTATGATTTGTTTTTTCAAATTTTTGAATTTTAGATTTTTAACTTTAGATATAACAGATTCTATAGTCTTGACTTCATTGTATGCTGGAATAATAATAGAAATAGTCTTATAAACTTTATTCATAAATTCAAAACAAAATATAAAATATATAAACCTTTCTAAACAATTACTTAGAAAAACATTTAGCAACAATCAAAGGGAATAAGATAGTAGCATCACCAAATACTTTAACGTGCTTAGCTTCTGGCAATATTTTACCCCAAGAGATAGCTTCTTCAGGCCTAGCACCAGAATCAGAACCGTCAAATTCCTGAGCATTGTTAATATATATAGCATAATCAGCACCATTCCTGAACATGTTAGCATTACAAATATGATGTTTAATAGGACCAGAACCTAAAACAATAATACCAGATTTATTAGAAGTTATAGCAATATCATTTAGTATCTTAATATCATCAGCAATATCAATCTTGAATTCAGGATGCTTGTATTTGAAGAAATAAACCATATCACCCATAGAACCATCAGTAAAAGATGGACAGAAAACTGGAATATTATTCTTAGCACACCAATAATAAATACTATCCTTATGATTAATTTTTTCTCCCATGATTTTAATAATTTCAGAAACTGAAAAAACTTTATTTTGTCTATTTAATTCTTCTAATAAAGGAATAAAGAATTTTTCAAACTTAACATAACGGTCATTAGGAACAAAAATATTACCAGTCCTGTTAATACCTTTCTCTCTTAATTGAGAGTTATCAGCATCGAAAGAACCTAAAATAAAAGGATCCATACATTTTATCAAATCTTCCTCAATACCACCAGCAGTAGTCACTATAACATCAACCAATTTATGTTCTGCTAAATACCTAAAAACATCACGTAAACCAGAAGTAACCATATTAGAAGTATAACCTAAAAAAATAGTGCATTTGTCCTTACGCATACTATTAACAATATTAAAAGACTTACCAAGATTAGTAGCCTGAAAACCAGTAGACAAGAAACTATCTAAAAGATTATTATAATTAACACCATCATTAAAATTATAACCATTAATAGCAACAAAATCCTTAGGCTTAAAAGAATCACGAAGAATATTCTTCTTAGCTATTTCCAACTTAGATTTTTCTGAAATTTTCATATATAATAGAAAATAGATGATTTTTTATATGTTTCTACTTTAGTAATCAGATAAAGAATTCTGTTTATTTCCTTTTAACAAATTATCTAAATCAGTATTAAAGAATATTAAAATAGCATCAGCAATAGGTTCTATTTGTTTGTCAATATAATGTTGATAGTCTATTTTATGTTTTAAATATCCAACATGCTCTGGTCCATCTTCTGTCATTATATAACTTATTATATTAGACTCTATCTCTACTCCCTGTGCAATTAACTTATTTACAACTTTCTTAGCAGGGGTATCCATAGCATAGTCTTTCATCTCTTTTCTCATTGTTTTTTTATATACAAGCAAATCATCATATTTACCTTTCTTCAGATCTTTCAAGAACTGTTTAACATAATCAACAACTTCCTCATTATGGAAAATCTTATTGTAAATTTCATTCTGGAATTTTTTAGCAAGATCTGTCCAGTCACCACGAACTGCTTCTAATCCTACAAATTGAATTTCTTCTTTACCATCTTTAACAACCAAACCAGCATATCTTTTTTTAGCTCCAGCTTCAGATTTTCTTAACTTAGGCATAACACATTTAATGAAACATTTCTCAAAATTCAATTCTAAAAAACTTTCTCTCTTATATTCTTTATTAATAAAATTCTTATAAAACTCATTAATATGCTTCTCAATTTTTTTACCAATAACATTAGCCTCTTCCAAAGACTTAGCATTAGAGACAACAAAATTAGAATCTGTATCCTGATAGATAACTTTGTAACCTAATTTTTCTATTTCCTCACCTGTCAATTTAATAATGAACTGACCGAAATAAGTAATAGCATTAACCATCTTCATATCAAAAAACCTGCAGCTAGGATTGCCAAGAACACCAAAAAAAGAGTTCATCAGAATCTTGATAGCATATCTTGTAAGCTCATCTTTTTCTTTACGAGCTTTTTCCCTGACAACAAAAAGTTTAGATAAAATCTCAGGAAGAATACCATCCTCATTCCTGAAACAGGCATTATTAGGAGCTCTAATCAAATTCTTACCAGAACAATCAGGAACATAAGAGTAAGGATCAATATTGAAAGACCTCATAATACTAGGATACAGAGATTTAAAATCTAAAATCAAGATATAATCATAAATCCCAGGATTACTCTCTTTAACATAACCGCCCTTAATCGGAGATTCTTTAGTAGAGAATTTACCAGTAGGAGCAACAATCTTTCTTTTAAGACACTCCTTAAGATAAATAGAGTCCAAAGAGGCAATAGAAGCATTAACACGATCCAAGGGCATACCAGTAAGAAGAGAACGATGAACAGTTAATTCGAGAACTTTAGTCTTATCCAAAATCTTCAAAACCAATTCAGCATCTTTAAGATTATAATCAATAAGAGTCTGAGGATCATTGATAAAAAGATCATCCAATAATTTATATTTATCCTTAAGAGATGCGAATTTCAAGAATTTACCCTCACCAAGAACCTGAGAGGCAACTGTCTCCAATTTGTAATCATTGACTTTAATAAAAGAAACTTTCATCAAATGCAAAGCATCTAGAACCTGCCTTCCTGGAATATCTGCCTTGCTCTCCATGAAAAAATTATCCTGGATCCTTAACTTAGGTTTAGAATTATTCCTGCCAATAGAAAAGTCAACTTTATACTTTTTACATCTTTTATATAACAAATTAATATCAAAATCAATAACATTCCAGCCAGTAATAACATCAGGATCAATAGTATTAATCAAATTAACAAACTTTTCAAGAACTTCCTCTTCATCCTTACATGATATAGCATTCTTCAATTTTTTATTAGAATTGACAAGAGTATGTTTTTCATTATCACATATAAGACTAATACAGTAGATTTCAGAAGATTCTTTACTAGATTCTATATCAATGCTCAAAACCTTAAGATTCGAAGGATTATAATAAACACCCTTAATATCAGGATTCTTGTAGACACGATCTACTTTCTCAGAAGCAGTGAAATCACCATCAATATCCAAACCACCCTGAATATTATTATCAATCAAGAACCTATATTCAAACCTAACATCTGCTTCATAACATTCAATACCATTCTCTTCAAACTTTTTTCTTAATTTAGGAACTTCAGCAGGAATATCCAAGATAACCTTAATAACCTCTTCAGAACTAAAGTTTTTAAAATGATTATTTTCATGATCAAAATCCTGCAAAGAAAGAGCATCCTTCAAATCAGCTTTTTTAATATAAAAAAAAGGCTTGCATTCGTTAATAGATAAGAAACTCTGATTATTTTCTAATCTGCCAAATAAGATAACATAAGACTTATTATCAATAACTTCATATGATGGGTAAATAAGAAAACCTTTCATAGATTATAGATATTAATGAGAATTAAAAAGTTAACTGAAAGGAGTAATATATACTAAATTACAATATACCTTTTAAATTAATTATTTTTTATAAAGATATGGGATACCCGTATCATGAACTAATACCTTCAGCAATATTACTAGAAAATCCAGGAATAACAAGAGAAGAATTTGTAAGATTATTAAATAAGACAGACTATCATGAAGGCAAAGTAAGAGAGGATGAAGAGAAATATCCTTGGGATTTACAAACACCGGATGGATTATATGTTGATAGAGACTTTCATACAGGATTACATGGATTAGCACATATACTTGGATTAAATTATAGAGAAGAATATTTATTTTATGGAGATGAATATTATGCAAGAAATAATAGAAACCCAGGATATCACACTTATGCAAGAAAAGAAAATGGAAAATGGGAAAATCAAGTACATGTAGTAAATGAGGGAAGAGATTTTCTGATGTTTAGTGAATTAAAACAATTAACAGAAGAACACTATGAAGATGTAAGATATTTTTTAGATTTAGATGGATTAGTAAAAGAATATCGACAATTTTCACCAGATTATATGTATGATTTTAGTCAGGATTCTGGAAGCTTCACGATTAGTGGAGCAAAAAATAGCATAGATTTCAGATGGGTAAAAAGAGGGGATTTATATTATTTAGATGAGAAAACATTCAGAAGAATACCAGCCAATGGAGGAATGTTTATTTATGGATATACTGACTTAATGCTAACAGCAGAGGCAATAAAACAGAAAGCATGGAAATTATTATCAAGAAAAGGATTAGAACATTTAGAAGATTTTTACAAAGATTTTTCAGAATCAAGAATAGTATTAGAAGAAGCAATATGGAATGGACATAGTTCATTATATGCAAAAAAACAAGGAATGTCACATACAGAATTATTAAGATGGAGATTAATCGATTGTAAAGATGATTTTATCGAGCCTAGAGAAAAATATTAGTAAAAAACAACATAATACTTAAAAACCTTAACGAAAGCCCAATTTTAGAAGCCCTCGTAGCATAACGGCGGTGCATTGCCTTGGTATTATATAACTAAAGAGGCAAAGGTTCCGGGTTCAAATCTCGGCGAGGGCTAATTTTCATTAAAGAAAGCCTAATAAACATTTTCTTCTACATAAATATGCACACGTAAATGCTTGGGTCAATGATATCAACAGAACCTGTGCTTAATAGCAGATTATAGAACGGCTGAGGCTCAAGCAACTATAATAAAGCTTATAAAACTTAATCTATGAATCATTAAAATGGCGAAAGAAGAAAATTTTGATATAAAAACAGAATATGAAAAAATAAGCAAGAAATACAAATTACCTGAATTTGAAAAAATAAATGACGATTTCGAGATAGATTTCATAGAGAAAAAAGAATTCCTGACAAGAGCAATAAGAAGAAGGATGAATGACAAATTATTATTTTTTGCAAGAATAATAGAGAATGTAATCTATCCTAATTCACATAGCCAGATAATAGCATATGAAAATTCAGTATTTAGTGAAGAAAGAAAATTAGAATTAGTAAAAGTCCATAAACAACTGATGATATTCGAGAGAAGGTCATTATTATTAGATATAGAGACAGCAGAGGAAAAAGACATAGAATACATCAGAGATTTATTACTTAGATGGGAAGAGTTCAAAAATGAACTGAAAGAAGTTGCAGAGACAATGCAAGAATCTTGGAAAACTAATATAGAAGAAAAAGAGGAGAGATATTTCGGTTGAAAATAGTAATAATAGGAGCCCCTGGTTCTGGAAAGGGAACACAGGCAGGGATATTAGCAAAAGAACTCAGATTAAAGCACATAGTTGCAAGTGAGATAATAAGAAAAGAGACAAGAAAGAATAATTCTATAAGAAAAATAATAGAGCGCGGAGATCTACTTCCTGAGAAAATAATAGAACCAATAATGAGAAAACATATACCAAAAGATAATTTCATAATAGATGGATATCCGAGAAAAATAAGCCAGGCAAAATTATTAGAAAAGATAAACAAACCAGATATTGTATTAGTATTGGATGCTCCATCAACAATATTAAAAAAAAGATTATTGAAAAGAGAATCAATAGAAAAAAGAATAGATGATAATGAAAAAATAATATTACATAGATTCAGAGTATATGATAAAGAGACAAGACCATTATTAAAATATTATAAAGACAGGATGATAAAAATAGATGCAAAAGGTACACCAGAAAACGTAAATAAGAAAATAAGAAAAAATATCACTCATCTTCAGTTTCAATAGATATAACCCCAGAATTAATAGTTACATCACCAAAACCATCAATATAGAAGTTCATATGTTCTCCTATACGCCTAGAATTTAAATGTTTTGAAAGACGATCTGTCAAAAGCGGCAGGTCAGTATCCATAAACTCCTGCATAGATCCAGATTTATATGCCTCAACAAAAGTATTATCAAGAGCATATTCAATAGTCTCACCATGAACTTTTATTGTAACACTTATATCTTTTTTTTCATTATTATACAAAGTTTCAGCTTCAACAACTTCTTCCAAGTTTTCTTCTAATTCTGGATCATAATGAGAAGATTTCCCTGCTTTATTTCTTAATTCAACCAATTCTTCATCTGATAATAAATTTGATAAAGATTCAACTATTTCTGAAATCTCACCTAGTTCTATATGTTGTCTTGATACTTTTCTTCTAAAACTCTCTAATAATAGAGTACAAAGTCTACTTTGATATAAATTTTTTCTAGGAGCTTGTTTTGCAGCTAAATAAGGATGGCATATCTCTGATAAACTAGAAATCATATCATCATATTTTACACCATCTTTCATTATAAAAACCCTAAAATTTCCAATATTATGAACATCTACATATCTCATAAAAACATCTCCAAAATTAGAACTAAAACTGCTTGGGGACATTCCTAAAGATTCTGCAATATTCTTCTGTATCACCCTTCTTTCCATAATATGAAAAAAATCCAATATCTCTTTACCTTTAACTTTACCATCCATATAAAGAAAAACTCCGTTATTTTGAGAAAAAAAATTAGCAAAAAGATTAAAGTTATTGAATGCGCTAATCCTCTTAATTTCATCAAAAGTATAATCCCTATCAGGATCAACACCATAATTTTCTGTCTTTACTTTAGACTTTGCCATAAGAAAAATGAATAAAGAAAAAGTTATAAAGTTATCAACTGGCTAAAACATCAAATGATAATAGAGATATTAAGATTAAACCATAGAATAGCAAGAGATAAGAGAATAACAACACATGTAGGATTGACATCTAGAAGTTTAGGAGCTAGTGCAATGTATTATTCTGGAGATAAAGACTCTGAGATGGAGAATAGCATTAATAAGATAACAGAAAAATTTGGAGGACCATTCATTATAGAGCATGTGAAGAATGAAATATCTTTAATAAAAGAAAAGAAAAAACAAGGATATATAATAAGCCATCTTACAATGTATGGAATAAGTTTTGAAAAATATATTAAAAAATTAAAAAATGAGAAAAAACAATTAATAATAGTCGGGGGAGAGAAAGTAGAACCAGAATATTACCAATTAGCTGATTATAATATAAGTGTGACAAGCCAGCCAATATCAGAGGTAAGTGCATTAGGGATATTCTTATATAATATACATGGGATAAAAGAGGATTTTAAAGATGCGAAGATAAAGGTGATAGAGCAGGAAAGGGGAAAACTTTTAAAGGAGTTCTAGACAATTATATATAATGAAAGTAGTAAAGGGGTGTGTATTATTAGTATTAGTGCTATTATTAGCAAATATTGCTTCTGCAAGCTTTCTTGATATAAATTTAACAAAAGACAAAGTAGGATTTAATCAGGCTTTTGATGGAATTGTAAGATTCAATTTCACTGAACCAGTATTAAAAGATTCAAAGTTAATATTCCATGTAAATTCAATAAGTTATGAAACACCAATACTAGAATTATTAGATGATGATTATGAACTATTACAAGCTGAATATAAGAAAACTGGAGAAAACCTAAATACTGTCAATGTTGATTTCTCTAAACAGGAAAAAAAAGTAATTCTTGGATTTGATTTCTCAGGAAGAGATAGAACAGCAGGAAAAGTTTCTATAAGTAGCATACAGTTTGATATCAAAGGAGAACAGTTAAACGGAAACAAACCAAGTGATGTAAGCATAGATATAGGAAATGATAATATAAAAGATTACAAATACCAAGGAAATACATTATTAGGATATGAACCAACTAACAGAAGCTACCTATCAGATAACACACCAGATGGGTCAGTATTCATAAGAGGATCAGATGTATTCTGCGAGAATGTAATATTAAATTCATCAAAAAAATATAAGTTAAAAGCAAATGTGCAAAGATTAGTAAATGATGCAACATTAAACCTATCAATAACAAAAGATGTATTAAATTATAAGCCAGACTGCAGTACAGAAAAATGCTGCGAGATAAAAACTTTCACAGGAGCACAACAAGAAGCCAGCTGTGAGATAGAAAAAGCGATAGCAGAAGATGGCATCTATTCAATATGTGCATATACAACAGGAGAGGAATATACAAAAAATTATTTCAAGTTGGCTACTGATCTAGATGATAAGATTATTTCAGGATATGCAAACGGACAGGATTTATCAGAAGATTATTTCATATATGCAGATTATGCAAGATATAATAATGTATTAGATAATAGTATAAGAGTAACAATAGATAAGGATGTAATAAATAATTACTTACAAAACAGCCAATGCGAAACCTGCCTTTTAGTTCCTATAAGCGTGAGTTCAAAAACAGCTGGAAGGGTAATACTAAGCAATCCTGCAATACAATATGAATATGATGGCATAGCAAGAGAACTAAACAGTTTTTCAACATTAAATTATCTTGGAGAGAGAATAAACAATATATCAACAATACAGAAACAGTTAGCAGAGATAAAAAATTTAATATCACCAAACACAAAGAGCAATACAAATGAGATCTATGCAGAGATAGATACAGGAAGTGGAATATTAAAGAGCAGAAGAATAAATTTCAAAGTAGTAGATGTGCCAAAAGCATTCATAAGATACGGACCAATGAACCCTAAGACAGGAGATACAGTATTATTCGATGCAAGTTCTTCAACAAAGATAAGAACCGAGATAACAGAATATTCCTGGGAATTCGGAGACGGATCAAAAGCAGAAGGGGAAAAGGCAAGCCATGTATATACTAATTCAAGCAGCTATAATGTTTTATTAACAGTAACAGATGAAGAAGGATTAAGCGGAAGAGAGATAATAACAATCACTACAAACCAAGGAAATTACAGTATAAGCAGTCAAGCAGATGAGATAATAAATAGAATAAATAAATTAAGAGCAAAAATAGAATCAGGATCATCACAATTAAAAGACAGTGCAGAACAAATAGGGCTAAATGAGATATTAAACAAAGCATACACAGATGCAACAGCAATAAAAACATTGAATAATACAAATCTAACAGAACAGCAAAAAATAATTAATTTACAAGAAATAAAAAACAGCATACCAATTGATATAAGCATAGATGTAACAACATTTGATCCTAAAGCAACAAGTGTTAATGACATACCAACAGAATTAGCAGCAAATGGTAATATAGCTTTACAGATATTAAGATCACAAGATGGATTAGTAATAAATGGAGAGGCAAGATCAATAAAATTAATATATAATGATAGGATAGAAGATTTCTTATATGTAAAAAAGACAATAACAGGAACAGGACAAAAATACGAAGTAATGCCATATAATTCTAAGATAAAAGATGTAATAACCCCTAAAGAATATAATTTCACAACACCAAACATAATAACATTTACAGGAAACACAATAGAGTATACATTAGATGATGGATTATTATTCAATGCATTAAATACTAAAACAATAAACGTACCAGATGATTTAAATTTAGAAGATGTAAAAACAAGCAAAGAGAATATATGTGGAGATAATATCTGCGATGCAAGCAGTGAAAACAGTGATAATTGTATACAAGATTGCAAACCACAAAGAGCATACTGGGTAATAATATTAGTAATAATCTTAATAGGAGTGATAGTATATTTCGGATTATTCTTCAAAGGAGGATTACTAAATAAATATTTAATAAACAAGCCTGCAATATTAATGTTCAACAATGAAAAAGATTATCTAGCAGTAAAAAACTTTGTAAGAGAGAGCAGGAAAAGAGGGATAAAAGATGATAGGATATTAAATTCATTAAAGATAAAGAAATGGAAAGATGAACAGATAAAAGCAGTACTAAAAGAGGTAAAGATAGAAGAGAAAAAATTAAAGACGAAGATTAAGAAATAAAACTATTCAAATTCTAATTGTGTTATAAGATTATCAATTCCTTCTCTTTTAATTATTGTCCTTTTCCACCTTTCATAAGGAGCATATCCACTATTTTCTTGTAATGATTCTGCTGTGTGAAGTTTTCCATGTTCAGCTACATTATTAAAATCAAAAGGTTTAGGAAGATAATCTAGAAATGTTTGAAAAAATTTAACCATATCTGGATATTTCACTACAAATTCACCCAATCTTCTAATATATCCCTTATCTCCATCAGATCCACCTGCAGGAGTTAAAAAATAATTATTACCAGCCCATAATTCGTGCCAAGCTTCACCAGCACCATCAAACTTATCGAAAAATGAGACAAACTGCGCTTCCAGTCTAGTCTTATCCTTAGCTGCATAAAGCAAAACCTCATAATCATAACCATTAGCTATTGCAGAATACATCTCGACAATTTTAGGAATAGCTTCACGCTCTCTCTTTGCTAATGACTCAAGTTCTTTTTTAGTCATTTTTTCTTTATCACGAAGTTGAACATCTCCTGTTATAATCTCAACATCATCATGAACCAAAGCCAAAGTTCTTGCAAAGTCAACATCAAATTTTTTTTCATAAATTAATACAATGTCTGAAAGAGCTTCTTCAAGATGCCAGAGAACTCTCCTAGAATGAATAATATCTGTTGTCCTATAATACATTACAGGAGTTTTTTCATGGATATATCTTTTTATCCTGCCTAACTCTTCTTCCCTGCCATCAAAACCATGAAGAACAATAGGTTGAAAATCCATAAAAATACTTCTTTATACTAGTTTAAAAAGTTTTATCTGATCTAAAATAAATTCTATAAAATAACTTTAAAGGCTCTTTAATAAACAATACAATACTAGATACTAGAACAACCAATAGTATATCTGATAACAATAGTGGAACTGTACTGAATAATGAATTAAACATATATATTATAGATAATTGTATTATCACAGAGAGAAAAATAGCTAATAATAAAGATTTATTCCTAAATGTATCAAGACTAAATACAGAGGAATCGCCTATCCTATAATTCAATGAATTAAACAATTCAGCAAATACTAGAACAGAGAAAGCAATAGTCTGAGCATAGATTAATGAATTAGATTTATAATAAATAAAGAACATAGCAAGAACACTAAATGCAATAATAAAACTTTCAAATAACAAACTAGGAATATCTCTTTTAGAAATAATCTTCTCATCCAATTTCCTAGGAGGTGATTTCATAACTGAGTGGTTAACAGGATCAACACCAAGAGCAAGAGCAGGAAGAGAATCTGTCAAAAGATTAACAACAAGAATCTGAATAGCAATCAAAGGCAAAGGAATACCTAAGAGAATAGATACTAATATTATTAATACTTCAGCAAGATTTGTAGAGAATAAAAACTTTATAAACTTTTTAAGATTAGAATAAATACCACGACCTTCCTTGACAGCTGCAACAATAGAAGTAAAATTATCATCCAATAAAACCATATCAGAAGCCTGCTTAGCAACATCAGTGCCAGAACCTACAGAGATGCCAATATCAGCCCTCTTAAGAGCAAGAGCATCATTAACACCATCACCAGTCATTGCAACAATATAACCTTTATTCTTTAAAGCCTGCAAAATCTTAACTTTATGTTCAGGATTGACACGAGCATAAATAGAGACTTTATCAACAACTTTTTCTAAATCATTAATAGTCATAGACTCAAGAGTTTTGCCATTAATAATATTACCTTTAATCCCAACCATAGAACCTATAGCCTTAGCAGTAAGTTCATAATCACCAGTAATCATGACAACACGAATACCAGCAGTATTACACTCAAGAATAGAATCTTTAACTTCATCACGAGGGGGATCAATCATTCCAGCAAAACCAACAAAAATAAAATCTTTAGAGCTCTTAGAATAAGCTAAAGCCAAGACACGAAGAGCATCAGAAGCCATGGAATCATAGACTTTCATTAAATTTTTAAGATCATTAGAAGATAGACTCTTAATTTTATTATCAACTTCAATGAACTTACATTTAGATAAAACAACTTCAGGAGCACCTTTTATCAAAGAGATATCATGATTGTTTATATCATTAACAGTAAGCATGAACTTAGATTCTGAACTAAAAGGAATTTCATTAATCCTAGAATAAGACTTATCAAAACCTGCTTTCTTAGATAATACAATCAAAGCTTTCTCAGTAGGATCAGAATCAAATTCAAGAGAGGAATTATTACAATTAAAACATACAGTCAAAAAATTTTCAAGATATTTAACATTATAATCCTTATTATTAAATAAAATCTTACCAGAAATAGAGTAACCAGAACCTGAAACATCCAATAATTTATTATCAGTGAAAACTTTAGAAACAGTCATCTCATTCTTAGTCAAAGTGCCAGTCTTATCTGTACATATAACATTAGTGGAACCAAGAGTCTCAACAGAGGATAATTTCCTTATAAGAACATTTTTTTTAAGCATCACCTGAGTAGAGAGAGCTAGAGTGATAGTAATAACAGCAGGCAGACCCTCAGGAATAGCAGCAACAGCCAAAGCAAGAGATGTGAAAAAAGCATTCAATAAATAATCACCAGATAGAATATCCAATAAGAAAATAATTATTATAATAAATAATACACCAAGTGTTATAGAAACTCCTAATTTAGATATCTGCTTCTGCAAAGGAGTATATTTCTCGCCAGGTTTTTGAATATCTTTAGCAATCTTACCTAACTCAGTGTTAAAACCAGTAGAGACTACAATAGCCTTGCCATGACCATTAACACATGAAGAGCCAAGAAAAACCATATTCTTACGGTCAGATATGATACATTCTTTAGTGATTGAATGAATATCCTTAGAAACAGGAAGAGACTCACCAGTAAGAGAGGATTCATTCATAAGAATAGAGACAGATTCAATAATCCTAGCATCAGCAGGGATCAAAGAGCCTTCACTAATAATGATAATATCACCAGGAACAATATCACTAGAACTAATTTTAATCTGTTTATTATTACGAATGACAAGAGCCATAGGAGAGGAGAGTTTTCTCAAAGATTCGATAGCTTTCTCAGCCTTAAATTCCTGAAAAAAACCTAATAAAGTGTTTATTATTACAACAATACCAATAACAACAGCATCATTATATTCAGAAAAAACCAATGATAAAAGAACAGCACCAAGAAGAATATATACAATAAAATTCTGGAACTGGGAGATAAATAATTTCAGTATAGAGAATCTTTTAATATTAATAATTTCATTCCTTCCAAATTTTAATAGTCTATTCTTAGCTTCAGAATCAGAGAGACCATCAATAGAAGAGTGCAACTCACTAAGAACCTCTTTTACAGATAACTTATAGAACATAAAGTATTCTATAATATAATGATTTATTAAGGTTTGTGAAAAATCATATAAACATAAACTACTTATTAGAAATATGAGAAAAATAATATTATTCATAGCAACAAGCCTTGATGGATTCATATCTGGACAAAATGATGAAATAGACTGGTTATTCCATGATCAAGATTACGGATATAAAGCATTCTATAATTCTATAGATACAGTAATCATGGGAAGAAAAACATATGATATATCATTAAAATTAGAAAAAGAACCATTCAAAGAAAAGAAAATAATTGTATTCAGCAAAAAGAAAAATGTTGAATATATACAAACACCAATACAATTTGTTAAAGAAATAAAAAAACAAAAAGGAAAAGATATATGGTTAGTTGGAGGAAGCGAGATAGTAAGTATATTACTAAATAATAATCTAATAGATGAGATGAGAATATTCATACACCCATTAATACTAGGCAAAGGAAAAGAACTTTTCAAAGATATAAAAAACAAGATAAAACTAGAACTAGTACAAACAAAACATTATGACAGCGGACTTGTTGAGGTTAGTTATATTGTTAAATATCAATAGAAAGGTTTATAATTTAAACTTTAATAACCAAAATTAAGCACCAGTGGTGTAATGGTTAGCATTAGAGCCTTCCATTATAGAGAGGTAAGCTCTTGATCCGGGAGATGTTAAGTTTAAACTTAATGTTCGGATATTCAAATCCCGGCTGGTGCATTTAATTTTCTAAGATTTCTTGGCTGAACCCTTCTAAAAAAGTTCATTCTTTCTGATTTATTAAGTGCAATATGGTACATACCAACTCTATTTTTTCTCTTTTCTTCATAAAAATAGTAATTCATATCTATAAATCCACATTCCAATAAAAAACTCATTGTTTTGTCCATAATTCTTTGTGAAGCAGATGAGAATTGTATCTTTTTATTTGAGATATGTCCATCACTATCCATAAAACCTCTAAGAAACCCTATTTTAAAGTTTAAAGAATAATCTCTAGGTTTAAGATATATTGTTCTACTTTTTCTATTTCTTCCCAATATATCAACAGAAATATCCCAAACTACAAAGTTTAATAGAAATTTAAAAAGTTTTTTAGAAATATAAGTAAAAATTAAAACATTCTCTTCTTTGTAGATATTAGGACTTTTTTCAAAATTTTTACTGAAAAACTCAACAAGCTGAGAATTATGCGATAAGTCATTACAGTTAAAAAAGAATCTTATCATATATTTCCCTTCTTTTTTATTATGATATGCATTACCATCACCAACAAATAAACCCACTAATTCCCCTATAAATTCGTCATCTGCTTCATTTATTGATACATCTTTAATTTTCTTACCAAATAATTTTTTATAATAAGTATAGATTGTGCCTTTGCTCTTATGAGTAATCTTGTTTATTTCATTTATACTATACCCTAATTTCAATAGCAGTATAATATTCTCTCTTTCATCATTTGATAGCATTATTTATAATATATAATATAAGTTATAAACCTGGCGGGCGTCCGTGTCGTGTCCAGTGGCCAAATATCAATAAAATGCATTTTTAGAGATTGACATTGTTATACAAAATAATGGTTATGTACAACTTGTACCTATCCTCAGTTTTAAAATAATTAAATTTAGACTATTAATTTCAACTGGTTACAAAATGTAACTACTTCAATTCTTTATCATATCTAATTGTAATAAAATACTGATATTATATAATATAATCTTAGGTTGGTGGCAATTTACCCCTCTCTATCCTTAGTTTTTCAATATTAATCCTAAGTATTTCTCAACTGTCCTATATTTCCGGACACTTCAAATAGATTATAATTTCAGTCATCGACATTTTGTCGATAGTTCAATTCTCTGTATATTAATTCATTTCTTATATCTTAAACATAACATGCACAATATAATTAGAATAAAAGCAGTCAATGACATCATAGGGATTGTGATATAACCATAAGACATAACAAACTTAGTTGCACAAGATACAGAATAACCAACAGCAGAACATGCAGGAGGAGCAAATAACTCAATCTGTACAAGATAATGATAAGCAGCAATCAAACCACCAATAATAGACATAGGTATAATATAATTTGAAATTTTATGATCTTTCTTGAACATAGCAATACCTAATAATAAAACCTGAGGATACATGAAAATTCTTTGATACCAACATAGTTTACATGGATCATATTTAGCAATCTCTGAGTAAAATAAACTTCCTGCAGTAGCAATAAATGATACAATAAAAGCAAAGAACAAAGCATTCTTACCAATGAAGTTCTTTAATTTTAAGAATTTATTTTTAGAGAAAATTAAGACTAATAAAAAGATTAAAATTAAGATATTACCTATTAAAGTCAAAAAAGACAACAACCATGAAACGTTAGTTACTAAAGTCATAAATATTTTATATTAAATCTACGTTATAAATGTTTGTAAAAAATAAACTATTGTTAATAATTAATTTTTAATAAATTTATTAATGTAATATAAAACTTTTAATCCTTGTCTTAATTTTGAAAATTTATGATCAGCCCCATTAATTATTATTAATTTCTTAGGTTCATTGGCTGCAGAGTATAACTCTTGAGGATCTTTTTCCACAGGAACTGATTCATCCTTACTTCCATGAATTATTAAAACAGGTTTTTTAAATTTATGCAATGAACCTAGAACATCTAATGTAAAAAACTCATCATAAAATGATCTTTTTAATTTCTTATTATAAGTCCAATGATTTTTATTCTTGTAGATTATATAATCTTTAGTCTTGAAATCATGAACATCTTCATCAGAAAAATCATATCTTACGGCCTGTTTTAAATTTCCAACACCACCTAACAATATTAATTTATCAACTCTTTTATCTTTGTAAGAATATAATGCAGCATCAATAGCACCTGTTGAATGACCAATAATGATTAATTTATTGAATTTATAATTCTTAGAAAGAAAATCAATAGCATACTTAACATCTTTAACTTCTTTACTCATTAGTTTATCTTCAAATTTACCATCAGATGTATCTGTTCCATTAAAATCAAAACAAAGAAATAAATAACCTAATCTTTCCAGATAATTACCCATATTAGAAGCTACAATATATTTACAATTTGCAGGAAAACCATGAAGAAAAACAATTGCTGTATCATATTTTTTAGGTTCGTAAACAAATCCTCTTAAAGTTAAACCATCACTATTCTTGAATTCGACAGCTTTTTGCATAATTTAATTATGTTTAATGCTTATAAAAAGATTACTTTTATAATTAGAGCAATATTTCTCAATAATATGTTCAAGATAAGTTCACAAGATAAAGAGGCAAGAGCAGGAACACTAAAAACAAGACATGGAATAGTAAAAACTCCTTTCTTCATGCCAATAGCAACAAAAGGAACTCCAAAAGCTGTAAGCCCTAAAGATCTAGAAGAGATAGGAACAGAGGCAATAATTGCAAATGCATTTGTATTACACTTAAAACCTGGATTAGATATTCTACAAAAATTTAATGGGATACACAGGTTCATGAAATGGGATAAGACAATATTCACAGATTCAGGAGGATTCCAGATATTAAGCAAAGCATTCTTACATAAAGCAGATGAAAAAGGAGTACATTTCAAAAACCCATATGATGGAAGTATAAAATTCTTTACTCCTGAAGATATAATGGAAATAGAGAAAGCCATAGGATCAGATGTTGCAATGGCACTAGATTATGTACCACATTACGGAAATAATGAGGAATATATTGCGGAATGTACAAGAATAACACATTTATGGGCAGAACGTTGTGTAAAATCACATAGTGATAAGAAACAATTATTATTTGGAATATGCCAGGGTGGAACTTTTAAAGAATTAAGAGAGAAAAGCTGCAAATTCATAAATAAACTAGACTTCGATGGGATAGCATTAGGAGGATTAGGAATAGGAGAAGGAAGAGAAATAATGTATAATACAATAAAATTCAGTACAAAACATTTAGATAAAGAAAAACCAAGATATTTAATGGGAGTTGGAAGCCCGGAAGATATAGTAACATCTGTAGAATTAGGAGTAGATGCATTTGATTCAAGATTTCCAACAATGAATGCAAGACATGGAGGAATATTTACTAGTAAAGGAAAGATCAATATAGAAAAAGCAATGTACAGAGATGAAGAGGAACCACTAGATGAAAACTGTAAATGTCCTGTATGTAAAAATTACAGCAAAGCATTCTTACATCACTTGTACAGAACACATGAACCAATAAAAGAGAGATATGGAAGCATACATAATCTATATTTTATACAAAACTTAATGAAAAATCTAAGAAAATCAATAGAGAAAAACGAATTTAAAGATTTTAAGAAAGAATTCTTTACAAATTATAAATTAAATGAGAAAAAAGTGACAAAGTTTACTTATGGATAAATCCTTAATATTTACAAGAAAAACACCAAAAGAGATAAAAACTTTAAATTCTTAAATATAATATGGAAAATAAGATATTACATACCAAGAAATTTCAGATAGCATTAAATGTTTTACAGATACTAAGTATTATAGGATTTATAATAGGGATAATAGGCATTATCTTAATAACTGCAGGTGTAATAAATTGAGCAAAGGAATATTCAATATTGTAATATTATTTATTCTAAGTTTTATAGCATTAGGGATTGTTATATTTAATAATATAATCCAGGCAACTTCATATCTTCTAGATAATCCTTCTTATACACTTTACTTTTTATTATCATTAATTTGTTCTTTAATCTATACATTAACACTTAAGTTGAAAGATAATAGTATAATTAACAACAATAAAACTTAAATAGATATTTTAATGAAAATTTATATGCATTGGGACTATAATTATACTGCAAGACTTTATCAGTTAAGTTCAGGTTTGGATTTTTTATCAGTTGCTAAGGAGAATTCATTTCCTCCATTGACAAAAAGCGAGAATATTGTTTTTACAAGCCTAGATAATGTAGCAATTCCTGAAATAAAAGATGGACTCCGTGTTAGTGCAATATTCACAGAAGATGGATATACTATTTCACAGGCTACATATTATGATTCAGATACAAATAAAGTTTATGTTACACAGAACAGATGGATAGGTACACCGCATGGAATTAAACATGAATCATATTCTGATCCCTCAGCTTCACATATTTTACCTCATGAAAAAGAATTTTTAAGGGTTATAGGATTGCCAAATACTACAAGAGGATTATTAGAGAGACTTCTAGAAAACCTAAAGACAAATTAAATGAATTAAAAAGATTTAAATAAGAATAAAAATAAAGGCAATATATGAAAGGAACAACCTGGAAAATAATATTATTCGCAGCAATAATAATTATTCTATATATACCATTAGTATTCATGGGAGCTAACATATTCTTCCCTAAATATGATTATACAAATTATCCAATGTACAATGAATGTTATATGTCAAAGCCTATGCCAGTAAATGGATATGATAATACAACACAGGAACAGATAAACAAATGCCAGCAAGAACAAAATAAAATACAGCAGGATTATGAAAAACAGAAGAGAACATATGACGGGTGGAAATATCTATCAATAGTAATATTCTGCCTGTTAACAATAGGAGCTGCATTATTACTAAAATTAAATGATAGTGTAATGTACGGATTATTCTTAGGTGCAACAATAACAACATTCGCATCAACAATAATATACTTTACAACAAGATCAAAGATAGGATTTGCAATATTAGTATTAATATTCATAACAACAATATTCTTTATTACAAAAAGAAAGGATAACTAATTCTTTGTGATTATAACGCCCCTGATGGGATTTGAATTCGTTGATTAAACCACGCATGATTTAACCTCCCACGACCTACAGGTTAGGAACCTGACGCGCTATCTAGTTTAATAAAATCCAGGCTGCGCTACAGGGGCATACAAATAGAGAAAGTTAAAGCTTTAAAAATCTTTATAAAATAGTAAAAATCTGTTATAATATGCATATACCCATATTAAACATTGATATTCCTCCAAGAAAAAACATATCAAAAATAAATGGTCTAGATGAAAGAAAAATAGAGGCTTTGAGAAAATACTTACCAAAGAAGATTATAGCCGAAGCATTAATTCATATAGGAAGTTTCCAAGACCTTAGAGCCAGAGCAATTGCAAATAATCTCAACCTCAAAGACTTAAATAAAATGCATGAAATCCTCCTAGAACTGTTAATAACATTAAACGATAATCCATATGCAAGAAAAAATAAAGATAATGAAGAATTAGTAAGAATCCTTGACGAGATTGAGGATGAAGTAGAGACAATAGAAGAACAAGTAGATTCTTTAAAAGACAGGATAATGAATTAAATAGTCATTACAATCTTACCATTCTTGAAAACTTTAATCTTACCACCAGAAGATGAGACAACAAAAGCTATAGCAGAAGTCTTAGCTGTGATAGCTGCACAATTACGATGTTTAGTACCAAGACCCTGAGGGAGATTCAAACCTTCTGTATCAATATCAATGTAAGTCCCGGATGATAAGATAGTGCCATCATTATCAATCATGAAAACACCATCCAACTGAGAGAATTCTTTGATAGTCTCACGTAATTCAAGATCAGTAATCTTCTTCTTCTCAGGCTCTATATACTGGAAAGGATTTATTATCAACTGCTTAGAATATTTCAAAATTTCTTTAGGACCAATAATAAAAGCAGTGCCGACTTTCTTTCCTTCTCTCCCATATTTTGATATCTCTAAAGCTATTTCTATAATTGAATCAATTATATCAGGATGGACATTTTCATATAAGATACTAGTATTATTATCAGAAAAAAGAGCGTCGATATTAATTATTGATAAATAACCTTTAAAGCCATTATCAAAAGAATCATCCTGAATACATACAATAGTCTCGCCTTTTGAGAGATATTTATTATAATAAGCTTCTGCAATCAATTCCTTAATAGGTATCATAGAACCTAAAGAAGGTTTTTTAATCTTAGTCTTATATTCAGTTTTAATGTACTGAGAGTAACCAACTTTCTTGAAAAGAGAGACTTTAATCTCATGATACAAAGAATCAGAATACAGATCAGAAGCAGACCTTTCAAAAGAGAGAATACTAGTAGCAGAGATCTCATTAGCTAATTTAGTTGCTGCAATACCAATAAGATTTGAAACCTGCCCCTCTTTTGTTGTCATAGGAGTGAGAGATGAAAGACTTAGTTTAAATAGTTTCTTTTTATAGTATATAGGGTTTGTAGTAGGATTATAAAGCTGAACTAGATTCAAAAGATGCTTTCTCTAAATCTTATAAAAAATAACATCTCTTTCCTCTTCTAAAGTCTTAAATTTAAAATTACTTAATAGTTTCTTTTTAATAGAACTAAACTTAGGAGATTTTTTTAATAAAGTAATAACTATTTTAGAATTAGTCTTAGAAATTCTTTTAATTTCTTCAATAGCTAGATCAACATTATTAAAGTTATGAATAGAAGTCAAAGCCAAGATAATATCAAAAGAATTATCCTTGAAAGGCAAAGATTCAGCAAAAGCATTAATCCTATACCCTTTAGATAATCTAAGCATATTAAAAGACGGATCAATACCAACAGAGAAACAATCAAAAAAATCAGTAGAAATACCAGTACCAGAACCAATATCTAATAACTTATCTGATTTATTAACTTTAAGAAATGCAGAAATCAAATCAAGCTTCTTTAATTGTTCTTCCTCATGCAATGAATTGTAAGAATTGAAAATGATATCGTAATCCATAATTATAGTAAAAAATCAATAATCAAGTAATGACTTCCTGTCCTTCATCATAACTTCATTACTTTTCAAAACTTCAACAGCATACTTACCGCAGTTAAAACAGGTACCACCAAAGTGGAAACTGACAGATCTGGAAAAATTATAACCACAGTTATTACATTTATAATTAACTTTTTCAGGAGCTTCAGCAGACTGGACAATACGGTCAGGCTTAGCACCTCTAGCTATAAGATTATAACAACTAAAACAAATTAAAGACTTACCAGTACCATAAGTAGCCTGTGAAATAGGAACTTTTTTAGAACAGCTAGTACATGCAATATTCACTTCTTGATCGTAATCCATACTAATACCTCTATAACATCATATTCAGGTAGTATATAAATTTAATTCACTGTAAAATGTATAACTTTTAACATATATAATGAAGAATATAATGAGGTGACTACAGTTTTAGCAAATTCTACATATGGGTGACTACATTCATTTCATTTTATTAACAATAGTCTCAGCATAATTACAAGCCTGACAAACATCTTTAGAAGAAGGCTCTCCACAAACAGAACAGCTCTTAAGATCTTTATTGTAATCAACATTAGCTTTCAATAAAGGGAGAATTTCTAGGAAAGATGTTATAATACCATGTTTAGTACCAGGATATTTAGATTCAAAATCATTAATCATATCACGAATATGCCCCCTATAGGATTGAGAATTATGAGGACATTCCATATAATTATCCATGAAACCCATAATGTAAGAGTAAGTAGTAACTTCTTTTTCTGTCAAGAAATATAAAGGTTTGATTCTTTTGATAAAATTTTTACTATTAATAACACCAGTTATAGGACCTAAACGAGCTGAAATATTAATATTATTCCTAAAATAATTCATCAATATAGTCTGAGATTCATCATCCATATTATGACCAGTAGCAAGTTTAGTAAAACCTAATTCTTTAGAGTTCTTATTCAATAAGTATCTTCTGAAAACACCACAGATAGAACAGGGGATAATATTCTTATTAGCATCTAAAATACTGTCTAAAGGTTTGCCAAAATTAGCCTCATAAGAAAATATTTTTAATTCTATACTATTTTTATTGCAGAAATTTTTAAGAAAATCCAAAGAAACATCACGATAACCTTTGATACCTTCATCAATAGCAATAGCAGTAAGTTTCATGTCTTTACGGGATTTTACTAATTTATTCAATAAGTAAAGAAGAGTTGTAGAGTCTTTACCACCAGAAACAGCAACACCAATATGATCATTCTTGGCTAATAATTTATAAGACCTAATAGTTTTTGCAACTTTTTTTTCAAAATATTTAATAAAACAAGACCTGCAAAGAGATATTTCACTATTAGAAAGCTTGATTACAGGAGATTCAATACATTTCTTGCAGACCATAACTAAATAGAACAAATGAAAAATTTATAAATTATATGCCTAATCCCAATAATGACCATAACCATTTATGCGATCACTATTTCTTAAAGAGTTTCTCATAGCAGTAAGTCTTGAGTCAATATTAAAAAGTCTTGCAGCAATTCCTGATGCTCCTGCATCAATCCTATCCACTCCGACATCAATCCTACTCATTACAGGATTATCACCACCCAATCTATATATGCGATCACTATTTCTTAAAGAGTTTCTCATAGCAGTAAGTCTTGAGTCAATATTAAAAAGTCTTGCATCAATCCTATCTACTCCAGCATCAATCCTATCTACTCCAGCATCAATCCTATCCATTACAGGATTATCACCACCCAATCTATATATTGTATCAAGCCTAGAATATATTGTATCAAGCCTAGATATAATATCCCTAAGTTGTTCGGTTAATGTTGCATAATCTACTGAGGACAGTGTATCAGGTATTTCATTAGCCATATTTTATTAAAGCATAAATAAATTTATAAACTTAACCACCAGATATCACTGAAATCAGTTTAATAGAATCATTCTTATCCAATTTAGAATCTTCAGTAATCAGTTCATTATTACGGGCAACAATAACAGTTGTAGGATTAATATCAAGAATCTTCAATAATTCCTTAACAGTAGATGCTTCCTTAACTTCCTTATGCTCGTTAGTCCTTTCAATAAATATTTTCATTTTTGATGACTCTGTCGTATTCTAGGGACTTTTAACCTTTGCTATGCTTTTTGTCACATTAAGGGACTTAGAAATCTTTATATCCAAAAAATAATCTCTATTTTAATGGAAGAGAAAAATCAAGAAAAATCTAAAATTAAAGAAAATAAACATGAACATGAATGGGTTAGAGTCGATGGTTTTTATGCTCTTACACAAGTATCAAGAAAAGGCAGTCAAATAGATTTTAATCCTAGTTTTGGTGTTCCTGTAATTGTTTATGTATGTAATAAGGTTGATTGTGGGGAATTAAAATTAGAATCAGCTAAGAAAAAAGGTGAATTCTAATGTCAGATAATGATATTCTTACTATAATGTCTAAGAATGTTACTGCTGAACAAACAAGAGAAAGGGCAAGAGTAAGATTAGCAGATAATTTATTACTTTATATGTTCTTATTATTGAACGTTACTTTAATTGGTGTAATATTTCTGCTTTATTCTGAAAAAATAGAAGTAGATAGTGCAGTTAATATTATTTTAGCAATATCTACTGTATTCTCTGGACTTATTGGTTCGGCTATAACTTATTATTTTTCTCAAAAATAATTTGTTTTTTCTATTTATAGGGTGATAATTCACGAAATAGTACATTTTCGGTGATATTTATAAAAGAGTTTAACTTAAAAAGTATAAGAATATTATTAAATAAGCTATAGACAAATAGGAGTTAAATAGAAATATAAATGGCAAATATCGTAATTTGGATTTTAGTAATAGTTATATTTATTATTATAGGTTATTTTCTAGGTAAATATATCGCTGAACAGAAGAAGTGGGGAACAAAAAAAGCAGAACTAGAAAAAGAATATGAAATAAGAATCTCTAATACCGAAAAACAATTAATTGAAAACCAAAAAGAATTTGAAAAAATAAAAGGTGAATTCCAAACATCACACGAAAAAACCTTAAAAGAAATCCAAGTAAATCATGAAAATAGAATAGCCTCATTAGAGTCAGAATATAAAGAATTAATAAAAGAAGCAATGAAACTTTCTGTAATGAGGTCAAGAAGTGGGTTAATGGGAAAATTGTGGGAGCAGATGGTTCCATACCTGCCGAAATTTCTTTATCATCCTGCTGATATGAGATTTATGGGTTCTCCTATAGACTATATTATTTTTGATGGAATGAATGAAAAAAACATTAAAAAGGTTATATTTCTTGAAATAAAAACTGGTAAAAGTGGTTTAAACCCTCAAGAAAAACAATTAAAGAAAGTTATAGAAAGTGGTAAAGTTGAATGGGAAGAATTTAGGTCTGATGAGATAACCTCTACAAGTAAAGACATAAAAATTAATGAAGACATTGATAAAAAAATAGAGGAAAGATTTAATGAAATAAAAACAAAAGCACAAGAAAGTAGTAAAATTACGAATGAATATACAGATGAAAATAATAAAGAAGCTACAAATAATGAGGAGGATAAATGGGAAGATTTATCAGATGATGATATAGAAAAGTATAAAGAAAAGGTTATGTTTCATAGAGATTTTCCAAAAGGGGATGTTAGTTCTAATCAAATATTAAGATTTATTAAGAAAAATTTTCCTGAAATATGTGATGAATTGGATGATGATGGATTAAATATCATTATTGAAGCAATAGAAGATGATATTTATGAATAACTCTATCAAGAAAGTATCTCAAGAATTAATTATTATAACCTGAGTTACTTATATGATAAGACTAAAAGGAGAAAAAATAATACTGGAAGACTAATGGTAAAGTGTAAAAATTGTAATAAAAGTCTAAGCTTCTTTAACTCAAAAATACTTATTAAAAAAAGTGAACTAAATCCACATTTAGATATTTATGTTTGTTCAGAAATTTGTAAAAAAGAGATTATAAAAAAAGCAGAAGATAAATTTATGGAATATATGAATCTAACAATAAGAGAATCTAAAGACTATTTATGTATTAAATGTAGTTATAAGTGGACTAGCAAGAAAAGTATTGGAAATCCAGCAATATGCCCAAAATGTAAAGAAAATAAAATGATAAGATACGTTGAAACTGAGGAATGGAAACAAAATTATCTAAAATCTAAAGACAAAGTGATAAAAGATTTTATTTTAGAGGTATTATAATACCATTCTACTTCACATCCACTCAGTTTACAACTTATAAGCCCCTTAATGTGACAGCTTGAACAAAGTCCCTAATTTGCGACAATTCCATTTTTGATTAAATTTAAATAGAGATAAAACTATGAAACTTATAAACATTATGGAGGAAAAAAAATGAAAAAAGATGCTATTTTAATTATAATGGTCCTAGGATTATTGATGTTAGGGGCATGTTCAAAGAATACAGAGACATCTACAACTGGAAATTCTGATAAGTTCTCAGGAAAATTAGCTGATATAATGAGTTCTGGAAGTTCATACAAGTGTACAACAATGCAAGAAAATAATCAGGTAGATATGTATGTAAAAGGGGAAAAAGTAAGAAGTGAATTAACAACACCTCAAGGAAAAGTAAATGTAATCGCAGATGAGAACCAATGTGTATGGATGTGGCAGGATGGAAATTCCCAAGGAACAAAACTATGTTCAGAAACACAAACAACAGAAGATAGTGATGCGCAAGTACAAGGAAAAACAGATCCAAATGCAGATGTAGAATGCAATAAGATGGTTGTAGATAATAGTATGTTCGTTCCCCCTACAAACGTGCAGTTCAGTGATCTAAGTGAGATGTTGAAGAAATTTGGCGGATCAACACCGCAATAATTTTTTTATTTTTTATATCTAAAACTCTAAACGGGATTCTTCTTTTTCTATTTTTTCTAATTTAGAACGAGTAGCAGGAGACCTGGGACCAAGAACATCACAGACTTCAGGACCATTAGATATATCATAAGTACCAATAGTCATAGCAATCTTGATTATCTCCTTCTTATCATAAGTAAGCAAAGGTCTTAAAATTTCTATATTTGATGCTGAACTGATAACTTTCATGTTTTCTAAAGTCTGAGAAGAAACCTGAGCAAGATTATCACCAGTAATAATAAAATCACAACCCTCAGCTTTAGCAACTTCACAGGCTTTCCTTAACATAATCCTTTTCATAATTATAAAGTAATACTCACGCTTGCATTTTTTAGCAACATTACCAAGAATATCACTAATATTCATGACAATAAATTTCTTGAAATGAAGATGTTCAAATAATTTTTTAGACTTAATCTCAGGACCATTATCAGTAAAAGGTTCATTAGAAAAATGCAAAGCAATAATCTCCAAACCTAATTTCTGCATAAGATAACCAGATACTGGAGAGTCTATCCCACCAGACAATAACAACAAAGCTTTCTTACCCATTATATAAAACCTCAACTATCTCTTCAGCTTCTTGCTCAGAATTACAATTCTTAATAAGTATCTTCCCACTTTTATAACAACTAATAGAATATTTCTCATAATCAAACATTATTAAGTTTGGAATCTCAAAACTAATCTTAAATCTTTTCTTTATATCATCAAATTTCAAAGGAACCTCAGGAATAACCTCAAAAGCGCCTTTTGTTGAACATCTCCTGATTATCATGATAAATATTTACTAAATAAAACCTTAGCTTTCCTCTCTGAATCAGCCTTTACGACAACACGGCAGTTTTTAAAAATAGTCAATTCATTAAATTTAATATAATAAGAATTAATCTCAACACCATCATTCTTAGAGAATCTCTTTTTCATATCATTGAAATCATAATCAGTCCTGAACTGAAAGGATGATGAACCACATAACCTGACTGAATCATTAGTTTTTGAACCATCAAGATAATTATAAACACCATTGCATGCATTGCAATTAGCACTCTTTTTTACTTTAAGCTTCAATAATTTATTAGCCCAGATATCATAATGGATAAATTCTTTAGCATGATCCTGCTTTGTCAAAATCTTAAGAGCTTCAGTAACCTGAATTGAAGATATAGCATGAGGCGTAGTATTAAGAATACCTTCAGTATCACAGGTTCCTAAAATAGAACTAGGTTCTTTGATAATACAAGATAAACACGGCTTACCAGGCATAATATTAAAACAAACACCAGTAGAACCAATAACAGCAGAATAAATCCAAGGAATACCATTTTTTATACAGAAATCATTAATCAATAGTCTAGTAGAGAAATTATCAGTGCAATCAAGTACAATATCAGATCCTTTCAAAATATCCTTAATATTATCATAAACCAAGTCTTCAAAATGTGCAACTAATTTTATAGATGAATTAATCTTTGATAATTTTTTTTCTACAATAACAGCCTTAGGCTTGCCAATATCTGATTCATTGAATAAAGACTGCCTCTGAAGATTACTCAATTCAATAATATCCCTGTCAATCAATATCAAATTACCAATACCTGCTCTAGCTAATAATTCAGAACTTACAGAACCAAGAGCCCCTAAACCAACAACAGCAACTGAAGATCTCTCTAGAACTTTCTGCCTTTCTTTACCTATCTTCTCAAAAATAACCTGCCTTGCATATCTCATGATAATGAAGCTAATAAGAATATTTTTAAATCTTGCCACGTCCGAACTTTCATGGAATTCAAAGACTTAATAAAAAAAATATTAAGGTATAACAAGGATTCTAATATAACATTAATAGATAAAGCATATAATTTTTCAAAAAAGAAACTAGAAGGACATAAAAGAGCATCTGGAAAAATGTTAATAGAACACCAATTAGATGTTGCTGATCTAACAGCTGAACTAAAAGCAGATGATGAAACAATATGCTGTGCATTATTACATGGATTGACAAGCAGAGGTGTGGAAGAGAAAGAGATAGAGAATTTATTCGGTAAAACAATACTCGAGTTATTAAAGAACCTTGAACTAATGAGACAGATAAAGAATAATGTAACAAAAAATAATTATGAACAGGAAGGATTAAGAAAAGTATTGATTGCGGCCTCAAAAGATATAAGGGTATTAATAGTTAAGTTATGCGATAAACTGATAAATCTAAGAGAGATAGAGTATTTAGAAGAGCCAAGAATAAAAAAAATATCTAAAGAGTCATTAGAGATATATGCACCATTAGCTTACAGACTAGGAATCGGAAGAATAAAATCTGAGATGGAAGATTTAGCATTCAAGAATCTAGAACCTGAAAAATATAAAACTGTAAAAGATAAGATAGACAGCAGGATAAAAAATGCAGAGCAAAAAGTCTATAGGATAAAAAAGACAATAGAACAAAGATTAAAAGATGAAAAAATAGATGCTGAAATAAAAGGAAGAGTGAAACAGATTTATAGCATCTATAAAAAAATGTCATCAAAAGATGAATACAAAGATGCAATACCATATGATGTCATAGGATTAAGGATAATCACAGAAAAAATAGAAGAGTGCTATAATATACTAAGGATAGTGCACAGCTTATTCAGGTATGTACCAGACAGGTTAAAGGATTATATAGCACTGCCAAAACCTAATGGATACCAGTCAATACACACAGGAATAATAGATGAAGACGGCTCAATCATAGAGATACAGATAAGAACAAAAGACATGGATGAAAATGCAGAAGATGGAATAGCTGCACATTTTACATATAAAGGAATAGCAAAAAATAAAGAATTTGATAAAAAAATAAGCTGGATAAAAGAATTAGTACATGAAAATAATAAAGTTGATATAAATTTTTTCAGTGATGTGATATTTGCCTTTACACCAAAAGGAAAGGCAATAGAACTTCCAAAAGGATCAACACCTATAGACTTTGGATATATGCTACATACAGATATAGGAAGGACATGTGTCGGGGCAAAAATAAACAACAATATCGCACAACTAAATACAGAATTAGAAAATGGAGATGTAGTAGAGATAATAACAAACAAGAACCATAATGCTGTAAAAGACTGGCTGAAATTCGTAAAAACAAACAAGGCAAGAGAGAAGATAAAACATGATATCAAGGCAAGGACTGGATTAAGCATAAATGCAATGCAGAAAAAAGAGGAAGTGAAAGAGGAAGCAGGATATGGATTGATAAAATTAGAAAATCATAAAGACAAGAAAATAAGACTAGCACAGTGCTGCAACCCATTACCAGGAGATGATATAGAGGGAACATTAAATGTACTAAAATCTGCACTGATACATAAGAAGAACTGTATAAATTTAAAGAATAACAATAAAAAATGCTTAGCTAGATGGATAGATCCAAAAAATTATTATGTCGAGATAATAGTTGTAGGGAAAGACAGGGTAGGATTATTCACTGAAATATTAAATTCAGCATCATCAATAGGAATAAATATAAAAGATGCAAAAGGAAAGACAACAAACCAGAACAATATAGAATGCAGATTCGGAATAAACATAGATGGATTAAAGACATTGATGGATATAATAAACAGGATAAGAAAAGTCAAGAACGTGAACAACGTATTTGTAAATCTTGTATGATAATCCTTATAAAGATATAATAATATAAAAAATAAAATGAATAAGTCTGAAAATCTTATAGGATTATTAAAAAATTATAAAGGAATATCATTCAATGATAATGGAATAATTAATGTAAGCCAGAATAACGTGCCAGCCACGGATGAAACACCTGAATATGTAAATACTCTTTTTAGAATGGTTGAAGTCGCACCTATAGACGCTACAATCAGCCAAGATAGATTGATAGAAATATTAGATAATATATGCAATAATGTAATACCAGATTTTAGAACTGATCCTTATATTGCTAATTCATTATTCAATTTTGGAAGATTACATTATGTAGACCTAATAGGAAAGCAAGAAGAAAAAACCAGAGTAGAACTTTATAAGGATACCCCTGCAACAATCAAAAAATATCTCCCTGATCATGAGAGAACTACAGAAAGATTATTAGGATTAAATACAAAAGTCATCTTGTATCCAAGCGCAAGATTATTAGGGATAAAAGAGATATTCATGGAACTTAAATCAATGAGAAAGGTAGTAGAACGTGGATTATTAGATAGATTAAAGGCTGCTTGACCAATTTTTTAAAATTCTTACAATAAAAATCAAACAAATCATTCCAATAAAAATACTAAACCATTGAGCAAGATTCATATTTAAATAAAAAAAACCATAATCAAATGGAAGATCTTTATAAAATTCAGTAACAAACCTAAATACAGAATCCAATAATAACATAGAGAAGAAAATAAAACCAGTCTTCCTATTCTTATAATTAAATAAAACAATCAATAGAATAAAGAATATAAAAACATGACCAAGAGCCTGGTATAACTGAACTGGATGACGCAAACCTTCATAACCATTAAACTTAACAGCCCAAGGAACACTAGAGATTTTACCAACCAACTCTGAATTAATGAAATTGCCAATCCTGATAAAAGCAGCACCAAGAGCAACTGGAATAGAAATCAAATCAAGAAAATTCAAAACATTAACTTTATTCTTTTTACAGAAATAATAAGTAGTCAATATTATTGCAATGATAGCACCATGAGAGGCCAGACCACCTTCCCAAACAGCAAAAATCTTCAAAGGGTGAGAAAAATAGTAATGAGGATCATAAAATAACACTTCAAACAACCTAGCACCAACAATATCAGCAATAATAATATAAGGAATATAATCCTCCACTAAAGACTCAGAAATATTAAAATGTCTAGATAACTTTTTAGCAATATAAAGACCAATAATAAAAGCTAAAGCATACAAAATACCATAATACCTAATCTGCAAACCACCAATACTTAATAGAACAGGATCAATCATATAAAATAAATGAGAGAAAATGTTTATAAAGATACTTAATCATGATAAAATAAAATGAGGGAGAGCTATACAGAAATATTCATAGAGAGTTTCAGAGATATAAAAGAAAATCCTTCATTATTAATACCAGAATTGATATTCATAATCTCTACAATAATATTCACATCATTATTCTTATACATAAACGGATTATTGAAAGGTTCTCATCTTGATTATGATACTGTCTTCACATTTGTCACAGCAATATTCAACTCAACATCATCATTATTGAAACTAATAATAAGCTTTGTGATAATAACAAGCGTGAATATATTCCTAGGATTGACAACTGTAACAACGAAATATGTAATGTGCAAAAAAATAGCAAATCATAAAAATGTAAATATCATAGAATGTTTTTTAGAGGCAAGAGAACATATGTTCAATGTATTCTGGATTAAATTTTTGTTAGCAATATTATATTTTTTACCATTAGCAATATTCACATTGTTTAATTTCAAGAATACAATAATAGTATTAATATTATCATTAATGGTATTATTTATATGGATTATACTCAAGTTATCTTTCTTCTATATATACCCTACATTAATAATTGAGAAAGAGGGGGTTATAGAAAGCTTGAAATCAGCCTATAAATATTTTAAACAAAATAAAAAACATACAACAATATGCGCTTTGATAACATTCTTAACAACAATAACAGCAACTTATGTGTTAGGATTACTGGCTAATCTACTTAATAGTACAATAATAAATCCAACATTAATAAGTTTCTTCACATTATTGACAACAATAGTGTTAGCAGTAATATCAGTATGGACATTAGTGTTTAATTTCAAGAGTTATTAAACGTCAACTTCCATAAAATCATTAGCTATAACTGTATTCTTGAAAACTGAACATGCCTCTTTTGAAATATTAGATTCATCTTTATATCTCTGGCTGAAATGTGTCAATACTAATTTTTTAGATTTTGATTTTTTAGCAATAGTTGCAGCCTGTTTAGATGTAAGATGCTTATACTCTAGAGCCTTATCTTCATGTTCATGAGAGAAAGTACTTTCAGAAACCAACAAATCAGCATTCTTACCAATAACATAACAATTATCACAAACACTAGTATCAAAAATAAAACCAATTTTCTTACCTGGAACTACGTAAGTTGCTTTCTTGTAAGAAATCTTTTTCTTATCATAAACAATATCCTTACCTTTTTGTAAATCACCTAATAATGGATGCTGCCTTAAACCAAATTTAGAGGTGTATCCAACATTGACTTTTCTTCTATCTTTCTCTTTGACAATAAAACCAAAAGATGGAACTGAGTGAGCAAGAGGAAGAGCTTCAATAGAAAACTTATCATTCTCGAATATTAATCCTTTAGAGAATTCATGAAGTTCAAATTTTAAATCATTAGAATAATAAGCAGAATTAAGCATATTATCAAAGAACTTACTCAAACCTTTAGGACCATAAACATGCAAAACCTTCTGGTAGTCACTAGCAATCAAACTTCTTATCAAACCAGAAAGACCAAGGACATGATCAGCATGGAAATGACTAATAATAACTCTAGTAATCTTAGTAGATTTCAAAGAAGCAATCTTCATCTGTCGCTGAGTACCTTCACCACAATCAAAAAGAATATTCTCGTCATCATGAGTGAATAACAAAGATGAAAGATTCCTTTCCTTAGTAGGCTGCATAGATGCTGTACCCAAAAATATGATTTTCATAAGATATATTGCAGGATATAAATATAAAAAGGTTTTTAAAATGTCATGAATGACTAAGAACATGACAAAGAACAAAGATAAAGCAGTATCACAAGAAGAAACTCAAGAAGAGAAAACTGCAACAGATGTGAAAGAACTAAATGAAGAGAAATTAGGAGATCCAGTAGATGATCTGCCAAAGACAAATGATAAGATAGAGGTAGAACTAGCAAGAGAGATAGTAATTGCTGAAAGTACAGATCTGACAAGAGAATTATATGACAAGACAAGATATGGAGAGCCTACAGAGAATAAGAAATTCCAGTATGCATTATTAGAGGCATTATATTTAATGGAGAGAGGAAAATTTTTAATAAAAGATGGGAAAAAAACATTAGATTTTGATACATTTGTAAAAAAAGCAAGGAAGATAGATCCAAACTTCTGGACAAGATATGTAGTATTCAAAGATTTAAGAAAAAGAGGATATATAGTCAAGACAGCATTAAAATTCGGGGCAGATTTCAGAGTATATGACAGAGGAATAAAACCTGGAGAGGATCATGCTAAATGGGTTGTATTCCCAGTATCTGAATCAGAAATTCTTACTTGGTATGAGTTCAGTGCTAAAAATAGAGTTGCACATTCAACTAGAAAGAGATTATTGGTAAGTTGTGTGGATGCAGAAGCTGATGTGACGTACTGGGAAATAAAGTGGGTAAGACCTTAAATTAATTGCCATAAAATACTATTTTTAAATTAATTTCTTCTAACATTGCATAGAAAATATATATTGGAAAATAACATAAAGTTTTAAATAAAAAAGAATAAACAATATATTAATGGCAGACCAAAGAGAGGCAGTACTAAATTTTGTAAGAACAAGCGGACCAGTATTACCAGTACAATTATCAAAACATCTTAATACAAACATCTTATTTGCATCAGCAATGCTATCTGAACTAGTTGCTAATAAAAAATTAAAGATAACAACTGCTTCTATTGGTGGAAGCCCTCTGTATTATCTAGACGGACAGGAATCATTAATGGATACAAGACTAGCCACAAGTTTAGGTGGAAGGGAAAAACAGGCTTACGAACTAATAAAAGAAAATAAAGTCATGAGAGAGATAAACTTAGAACCGTGGGAGAGAGTTGCAATAAAAAGCTTGAAAGATTTTGTAAGACCAATAAGTGTGTTAATACAAGGAAATAATGAGATATTCTGGAAGTTTCACCTAGTAAATGATGAAGAGGCTAAAAATAAAATAACAGAGATAATGAATAATGTGTATGAGGAGCCAAAACATGTTGTACAGGAATTGAAAGAAATTACTAACAATGCTTCAACATTAGTACAAGAGAATATTATAGAAGAAAAAATTATAGAAGATATCAAGCCTATAACACAAGAGACATTGCAGAAAGATGATATTATAAAAGAGGCTGTAAAAAACTTAAGAGAGGAATTATTAAAAGAGATAAAACCTGAAACAAAATCTATAATAGAAGAAAAACCTGTTAAGGTAAAAGAAGAATTGAAGATATCAGAGGCTAAAAAACCTGAAGGAAAATTCTATGAAAAGGTATTAGAATTATTGAATGGAAATAATGCAGAGATAATAAAAGAGGAACTAGTAAAGAAAGAAAAGGAAATAGACTTTATAATCAATCTTAAAACAAACTTTGGAAAATTAAAATATTATGTAAAAGCAAAAAATAAACCAACAATAAATGATGCAGACATCTCATTAGCATATAGTGATGGACAATTAAAGAAACTACCGACAATATTAATAGTAAATGGAAAGGTAAACAAGAAAGCATTAGAAATGATTAATATAAAATACAACGGACAGTTAACTATTAAGGAGATATAATTATTCTAAAAGATTAGTGTTAGTGCGTGTAGTATATTGATTTGCAAAAAATCTGTTTAAAGCCATTTTATCTCTTCTCATATTCAGGCATGCTAAGTTCAAGGCATCTACAAGCAATAATCCTGATTCAATATGATAATCATTATGCCCATCAAAACGCATATTTATCTCAACAGGATTTAGTATTCCATTATGAAATGATATGCTAGAACTATTAGATTCACTTGGATAACCATTAACATGGAATAGTACTCCTTCCAAACACGGTTCAATGATTAATTTTGATCTTGAAAATATCAATTCCTTAGCTCCCACTCCTGCAAGTTCTAAACCTTTAACAAAAACGTTCCATCTATTATATGTAACACCAAAATTTCCTTTGTCAATAACTTCAGAAGATTGATATTCAAGACCTGCGGCACTCAAGTTTCTAGCAAGATTAAATACTCTTCTTACATCTTCCGAAGAACATAAACGAGTATCACGATCATAAATACTGGATTTCATTAATTTCCTATATTCACATAATAAATAATCTCTGTTTAATATCATGAGATCATCAATAAGAAAAAGCTTAAAAGCTTAACTAAATATAATACATCAATATCAGCGATATAGCTAATATAATGATAAGCGAATATATCACTTCATTATTAAAATAATCAAATCCCTCAATTTTAGTTTTTTGAATACATTTAAGATTATATTTTTTGATAGCAATAGATAATACAACTTTTGTTGCCTGATTTATTTCTTTAACTGGAATTTCTTTATTAGTCTTATTCTTCAGCCATAAATCCCAATCTTTAGAGTTATTTGAGCCTTCTTTAAGATATGATAAAGGGTAACCATAATCTCTGCATTCAATATCAATAATTGCCATAGAATAAAAAAGTTTTCTATCCTTAGATTTTTCATCCTTAATATATTCGGTAATGTCAAAAGAATCTGATATATAATGAGAGGCGACACCAAAATTATAACTATCAGATCTATTTAACCAATTAAGAGCAGGATCGTAAGATAATGGATAATGGTGTTTCTTCTTGTCCTTAAAAACTTTATCAGGAGCAATAGAACCATCTTCTAATCTTGATAAGTTAAAACCTCTAGAGTGCATATCTGTATTAAAATAGATATAATCAACAATAGCTTTATGATTATTGTAATCCCAGGCGTATACATTAGGGATGCATAATAAGATAATAATCAATAGTTTCATCTTATCTCTTCCAGAACAATCTTATCATAAGGAATACCTAAATCTGAAACTTCCTCAGCAGCTGAAGAATAGGAGATGTTCTTGTAGAAAACAACAGCATAGAATTCTCCGTAAACTTCTGAAAAATTCCAGCCATTAGAGTTCAGTTTTTCTATAATATCAGTTATACAATTCAGATGAGAGTATAAATATTCATTATGTTCTTTAATCATCTTAGGATCTAGAAAGTTCTTTCCTTCAATAGGAATATCCCATGAGGGTTTTCCGTATAACCATATGCTTAAGATTATCATAAATATATTAAGTAAAATGATTTAAAAAAGCTTTATGAGAAAAAACTGAAAAGTTTACAAAAAAATAAGAAAATCAATTATTAAGTGCTAAATTCGTCTATAAAAACATTAAATACTTCAAATAACTTCTTAGCAAGGTTTATAATATTATATGAAAAATAGATATTATGAAAAACTACTTATTTGTACTTGGAAGAGATCCTGAACTATCAAAGATAGAGATAGAATCATACTTTGAAGCTAAGAATGAAGAGTATACAATATTAGATTCAAATGACTCAATAATATCAATAAAATTAAAAGATCTTAAACCAGAAGTGATACATGAATTAGGTGGAACAGTAAAGATAGCAGAGGTGATATCAGCAACATTAAGACCTGATGAGATAGAACAAAACTTAGAGAAATATGATATCTACAAAGGAACAAGCAATAAGACAGAATATTATGTGACAGGATATAATACAGGAATATTAGAGATAGTTGAGGATTATCTAAAAGATTATTTCAAGAGAATAAAAGTAAAAGCAACACACAGACATGAAGGAGAACCTACAAAGTTAATCAAGAAAGAATACAAAGAGAAAATAGTAGATGTAGTAGTATTCAAGAACCAGGTAGGAGTCACAGTAGGAGTGACAGATGTTATAGAACAGAAAGAGAGAGATCTAGGAAGACCAAATGTTGATTATATGAAAGTAATTTCTATAAGACTAGCTAAGATATTAGTCAATCTGAGCAAAGCAAAACCAGGAAACACAATATTAGATCCTTTTTGTGGATCAGGAACAATATTACAGGAATCAATGCTAAGAGGGATAAATGTCATAGGAATGGACATAGATAAGGGAGCAATAAAACAAACTACTGAAAACTTAGAATGGTTAAAAACAAAATATGGAATAAAAACAAGTTATGTGTTATATAATAAAAACAGTAGAGATACTTCAAAATTTGTAAAGACAATGATAAATGGAGTAGTAACAGAACCATACATGGGACCATACATAAGGAAATTACCAAATATTATGCAAGCAAGAGAGACAATAGAAGAATTAAGAGAAATATATTCTAATTTACTAAATGAAGTCTATAGTATATTAAAACCAGGATCAAGAATTGCAATTGTAGTGCCAAGATTAAAAACATTAGAGGGAAAAAGTGTTGCAATGGATTTTGAAAACATGGCAAAAGAACACAAATATTCATTAGCTTACAGACCAGTATTATATGGTTCTAACAAGAATAAACTAGGAAGAGAGATATATGTGTTAGAGAGGAATTAGGTTATTTTAATATTGTTTTTCAACCTCAGCTAATCTTGATGTCAAAGATTTATAGAATTCTGACCATATTCTTTGTTTACCTTCTCTATGCAATCTAATCATATTTCCATAAACTCTCGGATCTTCTCTTTGAATTCTATTTTGAGAAGTCGGATTGCTTACTTCCTCGTAACGTTTATCATGTTTGTCTAATTTATCTTGTGTTTCTACAAGAAGAGCTTCGATACTCTTTAATAATGGATCTTTTAACTTTGAACCTATCATAGATTTTATTTGATTATTCACATATAAAAAGCTATTTATTTCTTCTTGATTAATTTCTTTTTATCTAAGTTTAAAAAATTTTCTTTGGATATTACTGGTTTTTTAGTTTCACTTTCTAATTCTTTTCTTGCATTATTAGCTATTTCTCCACCTTTCTGAGCTGCTTGCTTATTATCTTCAAATCCTTTAGCATCCCTTGTTTTAGTAATATCAGTAGTTGCTTTTTCACCAAACATTGTAAAAATAAGTTCCCAATCTGTCATATGATCGCGTAAATTCTGATTTTTTTTATTTAATCCTTTGAATTCTTTATATTCTTCAACTGTTTTACCGAAAGTTGCTTTAGAAATTTCATTAGTCAATATTGCAAACTCAACATCTTCTTTAACGTCTCTATTTTTCCATTCATCTGTAAGTTCTTGTCTAATTGCAATGCCTCTTAATCTTTTATCAATCCATTCCTTAGGGTAACCTTTTATCTCATAATATTCTTTAATCCTATTTTGCCCTAATTCTGGATTTTCAATCTCTTGAACACGTTCATAACCAACCTCAGCTAGCCATAACTTGAAGGGTTCTGCTTTAGGAGAGGATATTGATTGAATAATCCTAAACATATTTTTAGTATTTGCACAGTCTGTTTCCCTTAATTTATTATCCTCAGCTACTAATTTCAACTGTACACAATATGTGTACATTTCAATTCCATTCTCAGACTCTCTTATTTTAGTCATATTCCAATAATTTCTTGGGTTTGGACTATCAGTTAAAGCCTGAACAACATCAATCACAGAGAAATACCATTCATTATTATGAAATATCCTTCTAATTTTTTTGTCTTGAAATACAACTAAAGCATTGTGAGATTCCATTTTAATATATTGTTTTTAAAATTTATAAGCTTTCCTTGAAAAAAAGTAAAAATTTTCTAAAAAACCTGGAATATTGATGTTTAAACACCATAGTAAGTTTTATAAAGATTCTAGGTTTTCAAAACTTTATGGGAAGAATAAGAACAAGATTAGTTAAGAGAGCTGGAGCTAGATTATATACTCAAAATCCAGAGAAGTTCCAGAAAACAACATTTGAAGATAACAAGAAGTCAGTATCTGAGATGGCTGTCATACAATCTAAAAAATTAAGAAACTTGATAGCTGGATATATCACCAAATTAGCTAAAGAGAAACAATAGTTCTAAAATATATATTAAAGTATACACAATATTTTATAGATAAAATCCTGAATAGAACCTTGAAGGGAAAATGAGAGATAACAATAATGTGATATTTGTAGGAGAGAAACCATTAATGAATTATGTTACAGGAGTAGTAATGCAATTTACAACACAAAGCTCAGATGAGGTAATAATCAAAGCAAGGGGGAAGTTCATATCAAAAGCAGTAGACATATCAGAAGTAACGATGAATAGATTTCTAGATAATATAAATATAAAAAATATAAAAACAGGAAGTGAAGATTTCAAGAACAAAGAGGGAAGACAGGTAAGAGTAAGTTTTGTAGAAATAACAATGAAGAAGAAAGATTTATAATTAAATATATTAATAATATCCAGTGAGAAAATTAAAAAGAATATTAACAACACTTGGTTTAGCTGGAATTTTAACAACTACTTCTTCAACAGTTCATTCACAACCAATAGATGCAGACCCATGGTACAAACAAGGAGATCCAAAAACAAAAAACCAGTTTTTCAACAAAATGGCAGTATTATATCAACAGAAAAAGTTTGAAAAATTTAGAGAAGAATATGAGAAAAACCCTAAAGAAGTTGAAAAAATTGATAGTACAGGACTAGGATGGCACTTAAATGGTATGTATACTAAATCAGGTGTTGCTTTAAAAATACCATCAATTGATAATTTAATTAATAATGGAAAGTACTTCGATGGAATGGGAAAGTTAGGTGCTCTTTTAACAATAAATATTGGATTTCACGGTATGATGTCACTTGATAGAATCGGAAATGATGAATGGTGGAATAGAAAAGTTAATTGGAAGTACAAATTAAACTTGATTTATAGTGAAGACCTAATAATGTATAGTATTATAGAGGATTTAAGAACAATTTATATTGCAGTTATATCATATGTTGAAGGAGAGAGATATTTTAAAGACAAAAAATATGAAGAAGCAAAAACAAAAATTGAGAGAACTTTAGAACTATTAAGAGATAATAAAAATCCAAAATATCAAAGATTAATAAATGATGCAAAAGCACTATTATTAAAAATTGCTGAAAAAACTAAGAAAAAATGAACAAGATAACAATCGATTATGATAATGAGGGAGATGTCTTGTATATCTCATTTGGTGAGCCTAAAGAATCAATAACAGAAGAGATAAACAATATAGGCATAAGATTAGATGAGAAAACAAATGAATTAACAGGGATAACAATAATCAATTTTTTAAAAGAGATAAAGAAAGGAAACAAACCTATAGAAATTAGTGTTTAATTTTTCTAACTATTAAAACCAGAATCTTTCTTAGACTTATTCAATTCAATATGATGTTTTTTACCAAGAGATAAATAACTATTCTTGTTAGTGCCAAACTTCTTTATTATATTAGCTACGTAATCACCACCAAGATGATGAGGGACAATAACATAATCAACACCGAAATTATAAAGATCGCCAGCCATCCTAGGCTGTTCAGCAGTAGCTAAAAATACAGCATGAGAAGATTTTTCTTTCAATGCTTCCTTCAGTGTAATATTTATTCCCAATTCAGGTATAGTAGAAATAACAAGCTTAGCTTTATCCAAAGGTATTTCACTAAGGAAATTCTTATCACCAGCATCACCATAAATAGTATTAATTCTTTCTTTACTCAAAGCAATAACAACCTTAGGATTATAATCAACAACAGCAAAAGAGACTTTCATATCCTTAAGAGTCTTCAAAATCTTATAACCAACACGATGATAACCAAACAATAAAATATCATATCTCTCTTCTTTATCCTTGACTTTGTAAATCTTATTTCCTTCAAATAAAAATAATAAGTGAGATATCTTATTGAATATAGAATGAGAATAATAGATACTATAACTGCTTAAACCAATTGTAATCAATGCAATCATAACAGCAAGACTCATAATCTCCTGAGATAAATGGCCAAGAGTAAAACCTAATAATATCAATATCAAAGAGAATTCACTAATCTGCGCAAGACTAGAACCAGTAAGGAAATTAGTCCTTTTCTTATAACCAAAAATCCTTAATATTGTCATTACCAATATAGGCTTACCTATAACAACAAAAGCAGAAAATAAAACAGCTGCCTTAATCAAAGATGGAGTAATATCACCAGCCAACTGGCTACCGAAGAATACGAAGAACAAGATAATGAAAAAATCCCTCAAAGGCTTAATCTTACCTTCTAATTCTAAACGATATCTGCTAGAAGCCAAAGACATACCAGCAACCAAAGCACCAATCTCTAAAGAAAAACCTAATTTGTCAAAAACAACAGCCAAAGCCAGAGCCCAAGCAATACCAAACAAGAATAAAACTTCCTGATTCCTTGCAAGATAATCCATGAACTTTGCAAGAACTTTAGTTGAAAACAATAAGATCACAACAATGAGAATAATAGCTATAGCAAACTCTCTAGCTAAAACAAGAATATCTGCCTTACCACTTAAAGATGGGATAAGCATCAGAGCAATAGCTGCAACAAAATCTTCAACAATAAGAATACCTAAAGCAATCCTACCATGAAGAGTATCAATCTCTTTCTTATCAGATAAAATCTTAACAACTACGACAGTAGAGGAAAATGCAATAGCAGCACCAACATATAATGCAGTCAGACTAGAGAAACCAATACCAACAGCAATAAGGAAACCAATACCACCAGTAATAATAATCTCTAATAAACCAGCAACTGTAGAGACTTTACCAACCTCTTTTAAAACTCTTAGATCAAGACTCAAACCTACAATAAATAATAAAAATGCAACACCAATATGGGCGAAAGTTTGAATTAACTCAGAAGAGCCAGAACCTAAAAGATTCAAAAATAAAGGACCAACAATAACACCAGTAATAAGATAAGCAATAATAGGGGGCTGTTTAATAATCCTGGCAAGAACAGTGAGAATAGCAGAAATAATAATTATAATACTTAAAGACAATAATATGTTATCAGCCATCTCTTTTACCTAAGATTATAGAAAAGATTCGAGTATAAAAGCTTTATGAGTCATTCTAAAAACAATAAAGCACCCATGACACCAATACCTAATAATAAAGTAAATAATTGCAATAAAGAATTTTTAATTTTAACTTCCTTATGAAGTTCAGGAATAAGGTCAGAACCAGCTATATACAAAAAACCACCAGCAGCAAAAGGAACCAAGTATGATGTAATATGCTCAATTCTTGAACTTAATATAATAGCAACAAGAACACCAATAACAGAAGTCAATGCTGATAAAAAATTAAACAATAAAGCTTTAGTCTTAGACATCCCACCATGAATCAATAAGGCAAAATCACCAATCTCCTGAGGAATTTCATGAAGTATGACAGCAAGAGTAGTAGCAAGACCTACAGGAATACTGACTAAATAACTAGCACCAATAATCAGGCCATCAATAAAATTATGCAGAGCATCACCAAAAAGATTAGTAATCACAAAAGGATGGACATGCTTACTAGATTCTGAATGGCAGTGCCTCCAGTGAATGAACTTCTCTAAAATGAAGAATAATATAATACCAGCCAATATTGATAAAGAAACCTGCAAAGTAAAACCAGACTCTTCAATAACTTCTGGAAGCAAATGTAAAAGAGCATCACCAAACAAAGCACCAGCAGAGAAACTAACAGCATAAACAAGAATATTTTTAAGACTTTTAGATTTGAAAGAGAAATAAAAAACACCAACCAGTGAAATAAGACTGACAATCAATACACTGATAATAGCATAGAAATATGATAATTGCATATATACTCTAAAATAGATATTATATTTAAATGTTTTTAAATATATAAATATTATAAACTCCATATTATAATAAAATACTTATGAGATATCTGAAAGGTTTGGAAGAGGAAACAGCACAGCATTGGATAAAACTTGCAGCAGAAGAGACAAAGAATTCAAGATGTTCAAAATCAAACAGGGGAGTAGTTATAGTAAAAGATGATATAACACTTTTAGGGAAAGGAACAAATAATCCTCCAAACAAAGTAGAATGTCTAACAGAGAGATGTTATGAGATATGCAATGAATACGCAGTACATGCTGAACAGAATGCAATAATAGAAGCTTTAAGAAATGGAAAAAATATTGAAGGATCAAGAATGTATCATGTTAAAGTAAAGAATGATGAGATAAAATATTCTGGAGAACCATCATGTGTCCAGTGCAGCAAACTAGTACTACAAACAGGAATAAAATATTTTGTATTAAAACATAAAGATGGATATGGACTATATGAGGCAGAAGAATTCCATGAGTTATCATTGCAGACATTAGAAGCTAAAAAATCAATAGTGATACCAAGACCAATGATTGTGACAACAGGGGAGCAATATTTAGTAGAACCAGAGATAGACAAGTTATTTGATAATGTTATAAAATACTTAGAGAAAAAAGAACATTTAGAAAAAGGAAATGAATTACATCCATATTTTGAGAGAAATATAAGATCCTTAACAAGAGAAAATAATGTTATAACAGACGATAAAATACACTCATTAAAATTCAAAGATGAAACAACAGCTATAGTAATAGAGACAAGAGATGGCTATAATAGAGTCAGATATACATTCTACGCAAACTTAGATCATTTATAGAGAGGCAAGATATAACATAATGAATATACCAATAGAATTCATCAAGAAACTCAACAAAGCAAACACCCAGAACTTCACTTTTGTAAAGCCTGATAATAAAGAAACACCTACTTCATCAGGAAGAGGAGAGGCAAGAATAATACCAACCAGGACATAAGTTATGTATAATCTTGTCTTAGAATTAAAAAACTTATAATGCCAATGACTTCTTATTTTGAAATTTTTTCTTAAAGACTTGAATTCATCCATAAAAGATATCTTAATAATCTTAAATATTAAAGAATCTGTCAAAAAAGCACCAAAACCACCAATCAAAGCAGCCAATATAATATTCTCAGGAGAGTATGTAATAAAAAAACCAATAGCAAAAGGTGTAGTAAAACCAAAAGCAAATAATAGTCCTGCAATCAAAACACCAAGATAACTCAAACCATCAAGATGATTAATAACATCAACAACAGAATCATTTGAAAAAAGATAATAAGCCAGAATTGTAGATAACAATAACAGAGTCAATTTAGGATACTTATAGTTAAACAACCTCTTCATAGATATAATATAAAAGAACTTATTTAATAAGATTTTTAATTATACACTGATATATAATAACTTAAAAGTGGTTAAATAATTTTAAATAATTATGAAAACATAAGATAATTTGGACATTTCGGTTGTCCTGAAAAGGATGCTGCATAACAGCCTATGACACTTGCTCAACTATAAATATGGTGGCTGGACTATAACTCACCATACGAAATCTGCATTTGTTAAGCTTAATTATGAGGCGAGAAAGATAACCTTTAAAACATGTCAATAGGTTAAGATTGATTTGACGATTGTTTAAGGAACTTGCTCACCGAGTCCAGAACTAAAAATGAAAAAAACAATAAAGAGAAAAAACAGCAAGCCAACAAGAAAGAAACCTGCTGGAAGAAAAAATGTTAAAAATGGAAGAACATCAAGCAACAAGAGCAAATTATCAAAAGTAAAAAAATTAATAAAATTAGCAAAATTAAGAATCAAGAAAAAGAAGAGAAGATAAATTAATGCACTTTAACCCTGAGGATTTCAGATTCGTTGTTATCAATTGGCTTAGAAATCTTAATACTGTTGAATTTCTTGGAATTTGGGAAAAAATCCATAATCCTAATTTTAACTGTGCCGGATTCGATACTGTTAAATTTCAAATAATTTCTCATGGAAATGCTTTAAAATACATTCTCTCCACTGGACACGACAAACTTGCGCGCCAGATTTATAAATAATATTTACTGAATGTTGTTATGATAATAAATCTTAAAGACTATATTCCGCTAGAAGTAATTCCAAGACAAGGAAATGTAAAACCATTAAATGTTATTGAGGGACATTCTTCTTTGCAATTAAATGCTAGAAATTGTCGCAAATCACTCATTTTACCAAAATTTATTGAATTTAATGACAATGACTTCATGGCTATTGGATTGTATTTAGCTGAAGGATATAAAGCTGTAAAGTTTGACAAAAAAACTTATCATAGTGGAGAAATTGATTTTGCTATGAGTGAACTTAACTGCTTAGAATTATTTTGTAATTTTATTGAAAAAATTGGAATATCAAGAACTGAATTGAAAATTTGTGTTAATCTTAATATTAATTTCAAATATCAGATTAGTGAAGAAGAAGTTTTAGATTACTGGATAAAATCTTTAAATCTAACACGAGCGTCTCTTAGACCTACTTCCCGTGTTAGTTATACTGGTACTCAAGGCAAGAAAATTTCTACTTGTACTGGAAAGCATGGATGTTTGCACTTGACTTATGCATCTATTATATTTAGATCATTTTTCTTAAATTTTATTAATAAAATATTTGATGAAGCTATAGCAAGTAAGAATATTAGTGTAATATGTCTTATATTAAAAGGATTCTTTGCAGGAGATGGACATGTAGAATATTCAATTAAACCTAAAAGAAAAGGACTTTATTTTTGCAATCAAAACCATGCATTTATTAAAAAATTGATTAATTCATTGCAAATACTTGGAGTAAACTCTTATTTTATAACCGATCCAAATAATCTTAAAACAAATGGCAAAAGTTTAGTAATTGCTAAGTATTCTTATATGAAAATATTAATTGATTATGAAATTACTGATTTAATTAGCTATAAAAAAGAGAAAAGCCTAGCCCTTATGAATAGTTATAATATCATTAATGGTAGATTTAGCAATAAATTAAAGGTTAATGCCTCGGATCAGATTTGAATTCGTCATGTTAATAAAAATTTAGTAACACTCTGACGATATCAAGCTTATGAAACTTGTGTCCTAACCGCTAGACGACCGAGGCATCTAAAACAAGAATAAACTAATCTTTTAAAAGACTTTTGAAAAGCAAATATTTAAATAATAGTTAGTCTAATACTAACTAAAATGAAGAAAGAAGAAAACATCCTAGAACTATTTTATAACGAGCCAACAAAACATTGGCATTTCGAAGAGATATTAAAACAAGCAAAAATAAGCAGACCACAAGCAAATCATTGGATAAAAAGGTTTATAGCAGATGGTATGGTAATAAGGACAAAACCTAAAAACAAGATGCCGTATTATATTTCAAATTATCAAAATCCG
>Ga0208375_1000265_pt1 | contig 83020 bp, 92 predicted proteins | sample RifOxyD1_FD_184038 | JGI IMG/M metagenome (GOLD analysis project Ga0208375, IMG submission 184038) | Soil microbial communities from Rifle, Colorado - Rifle Oxygen_injection D1 (SPAdes) | ecosystem: Environmental > Terrestrial > Deep subsurface > Rock core/Sediment | place: Rifle, Colorado... | reverse complement strand
AGAAAGTTTGGCAAGAATATGCAAATGGTCAGGCATAACATTAATCTCAACGATTTCAATGTTATGCTCTTTTGCTGCTTTTCTTATACAAGCAGTAATTAAGTTTTTATATTCAAACTTGCTAAACATATTATATCTGTATTTTGGACACCATTCGAAGTGCCAAAAACTATCACCAACAGAATGTTTATTTCGTGTGTATTCAAAAGTTATTTGAGTTTTCATTTTGGGCTCCTGCACAACTTGAGAACCCAGTTCACACTAACAAAATGCGATTTGTGAGTGCGCCGAGTTCGTTGCGCACTCACTTATTATATTTAAGACAAGAAAAATGTTTCCCAAAAACTACGAAGGAGGTCGAAATTCCACTACAGACTAAAGTCTGTTAAGAGTTTCCTTTCGACAAGAATCAAAAAAACCTAAGAAATGTTTATAAAGCATATACTTCATTTTTAAATTATGAAAGGAGAATTAATCAAAGAAATAGTATTTATAGAATCTTCAGATGAAGCTAGAGAATTATATAATCAAGGTAGATTTGGAGAATTAGTAGACAACAAATATCATTATTCTTTAGTTGAAGCCTTATACATGTTAGAAAGAAAAAAATTAGAAATTACTCAAAAATCAAAAGAATTAACTTACGAAACTTTTCTAAAATTATGTAAAAAAATAGATCCAAACTTTTGGATACGATATTGTGTTTATAGGGATTTAAGAAAAAGAGGATATATAGTTAAAACTGCATTAAAATTTGGTGCAGATTTTAGAGTATATGATAGGGGAATTAAACCTGGTGAAGACCATGCAAAATGGATTGTTTATCCAGTTCACGAAAGCACAGCTTTAACATGGTATGATTTTGCAGCAAAAAATAGAGTTGCACATTCAACAAAAAAAAGATTATTAATTGGAATTGTTGATGAAGAGTCAGATGTAACTTATTACGAAATCAATTGGAAAAGACCTTAGTTTATAAATAAAATATTTAAACCTAGTTTTAAAAGGCAAAAAACAAAAAACTATTTAAATAAGAAATCAATTTATAAATAAAAAGAGGATGATACAGTGAACAAAGGATTAATATTATTAACATTAGTAATAACTTCTATTAGTTTGTTTGGTATCTTGACAGTAAGTCAATTAGGTTCTGTTACAGGTATGGTTGTAGGAGATTTAGAACCTACAGATTCAAACATTTTAGTTATAGCTTTAATCTTGGGTGGTTTATTAGGTTCGGTATATGCTGGTAATTATGTTTATAGTTTAATGTCTACAGACGAATTAGACGAACAATTAGATACTTATACTTCTCAAGCATTAGATAGTGGTTATTCCAAAGAATTCGTTACTTTTAAACTCTTAAACGCTGGTTGGCCTAAAGAAAAAATAAGTAACTCTTTCAAAAGAGTAAAACTTTTATAGTCTTAACTTCTTGAATTTTAATATGATTATTAGTACTACTCCTAAAATTAAACCAGAAAGTATGGGTAATAAAAGAGATAGATTATTAGAATATATAAAAAGAACTGGCCCTATTTTACCTATGCAAGCTGCAAATGAAATAGGTGTTAATTCTGTTTTTGCAGGTGCAATGCTTTCAGAACTATCTCAAACAGGAAAATTAAAAATAACTACAGTAAAAAAAGGCGGCTCACCTTTTTATTATGCTCCTGGAGACGAGCAAAAATTAATTCCTCTTTCTCAATATCTAAATGAAAAAGATAAAGTTGTTTTTGAAAATCTAAAAGTAAAAAAAGTAATGTTTGATTCTGCACTAACGCCCTTAGAAAGAGTTTCACTAAGACAAATGAAAGACTATGCAGTTCCAATTCCAATAGAAGATAAATTATTTTGGAGATTTTATTTAGTTGAAGAACAAGAAGCATTAAAATCTATTCAAGAGTTGTCTAACTTAGCAGACAAGGTTCTTCCAAAATTACCTTCTTCAGGCGTAATAAGTGTTAATTCCTTAGGTATAGAAGTAAAATCCCCAGAACCAAAACTTTCAGACAGAGAACAATTCTTAGAACAATTTAAAGAAAAATATGATGAACATGTTAAAAATTCAACAACTAAAATAACACAAGAACTCGAAGATTTAAAAAAATCTGAAAAAATAACCCTTCCAAAACATCAAGAAAAAGAAAGATCTTTAGAAAGAGAAAAAACAATTGCAGACAAAGAAAGAGAATTAGCAGAAAAAGAAAGAAAAATTGCTGAAAAAGAAAGACTTCTTGCAGAAGCAGAAAAACCAAAAGAAGAACACATTACAAAAAAGCCGGGCAGAAAAAAGAAAGTTATTATAACTCCTGATCAAACTTCTTTTATAGAAACTCCAGAGGATAAAATTATACTCCATCCTACCATTGATAATAAAGATTTAAGAGATTTTTTAACACAAAACAAAGTTCAAGTATTTAACAAAACTATTGTTTCAGACAAAGAAATTGATGTAGAAGCAAAAATACCTTTAGAATTAGGTATGATGAGCTTTTTTATCAAATATCTAAACAAATCAAAGATTAGTGAAACTGACTTAAGTTTAGCATGGTCTCAAGCAATATCTAAATCCATGCCTTTGCTTTTAATAAGTCATGGAACCCTTGCTAAAAAAGCTGAAAATCTGCTAGAAACTAGATTTAAAGGGACAATATTTAAAAAGCTTTGACTTTATTTCTTAGTATGCTTAAAAGATACCTATTTATTTTAGGAAGAGATTCAGAATTATCTAAATTAGAACTATTTGCTTTACTTAATAGACTAAATATAAAATTCTCAATAAATCAAAATTCAAAAGAATTTGTTGTTTTTGACATAGACAATTTTAATTCACAACAATTCATAAATTATTCTGGCGGAATAGTTAAAATAGCAGAAAAAATAGACTTAAAAAATTATTTTTATGAAGGAACTGAAAAAAATATTAATTATGGTATTAGTATTTTAGGAAATCCTGGAGAAGAATTTATAAACAAAACTATTTCAATTTTAAAAAATAAATATCATGAAGAAAAACTAAAAGCCTCAATAAAAACTCCTAAATTTAGATTATTTACTCCTTTAGATATAAAAACAAAATCCTTAGAAGATTTTATTATTTTAAACAAAGAAATTTACAAAACTAAAACTATTTCAGAACCTTATTTATACAAAGAACGTGATGATAAAAGACCTGAAAAAAACTTTGTTGTTCAAACAAGTATAAGACTAGCAAAGATTTTAGTAAATATTTCTAATGCAAAAACAAACCTATTAGACCCTTTCTGTGGTTATGGGACCATTTTACAAGAAGCAATGTTAAATAATCTTGATGTTTATGGTTTTGAGTTAGACGAAAAAGTTTCTAAAGCCTGTATAAAAAATCTTGAATGGATTAAATCTAAATATAAACTAAATTCGAAATTTAATATTTATAATTTCCCAAACTCAAGAGTTAAAAGATATTTAAATCCAAAATCAATAGACGCAGTAGTTACAGAGCCAAACATGGGCCCTTATTTTGTTAAAGTTCCCTCTCAATCAAAAGCAATAAGTGTTATGCAAGAACTTGAAAGATCTTATTCCATTTTGTTTGACTCTTTGCCTTTTATCTTAAAAAAAGACTCTTTAGTAGTTATTCTTATTCCAGAGTTACGTTCCAAAGCGGGTAAAATTCGATTAAACATAAAATCGATTATTAAATCTAGTTTTATACCTCTTTCTGAAAAATATGGTGTTAAATTGCCTTTAAGAATAAAAGGGCAGGTTTTTGATAGATATCTTTACATATTAAAACCTATTTAAAGAAACTAAGCCGACCAAAGCGTAATGTTTATATACTTGTTTTATGGGTTTTTAACTTATATGGGTAGAATTAAAACAATGCTTGTAAAACGTGTATCTAATGAGGTTTTGGCTAGATATAAAGACAAACTTACTTCTGAATTTAGTCATAATAAATCTAAACTGCCTGATTTAGTAGATGTTAAAAATAAGAAACTTAGAAATATACTTGCTGGCTATTTAACTAAAAAAATTAAAAAAGCAAACAAAGCAAAGTAATATTAAGAAGTATAACCTTAAAATTTAAAGAATACATTGACTTTATAGACTTAAGTAGGAGGCAAAAATGACAGAAGACAACCATGTAGTATATATTGGTGGAAAGCCATTTATGAATTACGTGACTGGAGTTGTAATGCAATTCACAACTCAAGGTGCAGATGAAGTTGTAGTAAAAGCACGTGGAAGATTTATTAGTAGAGCAGTAGATGTGGCAGAAGTTGCAACAAAAAGATTTCTAGACGGACAAGTTGTGGTAAAAAATGTTGCAATAAATTCAGAAGAATTTGAAAATAAAGAAAAAAAGAAAGTAAGAGTTAGTACAGTTGAAATATTTTTGAATAGAAAATAAATTCTTTTTATTTTTGCATTTTTAAATTACTCTAAATGAATAAAACTTTTCAAATGGATTTAAAGGATTTTTACTTCCAAAAATTCCATCTTCAACTAATAAATCAATTAATTTTCCACAATTGAAATTCATTCTTGGCAAATTTGTACCCCCATAATAAAGATTAACTTTTTGATATTCTTTCCCAATATGTTTTTTAGCAATTTGTTGGGGGATAAAATTATTATTATTTTTTATCTTGTTAAACATAATAATTGCTTTTTCATAATAGTTATAGTTATTCCTGTTATTAACTCTGGTAGTTCTTGTGTCCCAATTGTCTATTTTGCCCAATAGCCTAGATAAAACCTCAATTTCAGGAGTAGACCCATTTATTCCATAAGGATAAGATTTCGGCTGATAAAGATGGTGTCTCAATGCAATTTCTGCAGAAGTTTCGTTTATACTTTTTATAATATCTCTTGACTTTTCTACATGTCCCCTAAGTAAAATAATCTCTTCCTCAGTAAGATCGGTTTTTGTGATAAGTTCTGGAAATTCTCTTTTCCCTACATCATGCAATAAACTTGCAATATAAAATATTTGTTGATACTTTTTGAAATTACTATCCGTATAATTTTTTATCTGTCCTATAAACACCACGGGTTCTATCTTTTTTAAATAATCTGTAATCTTAAGAGCATAGCATCCGCATCTAAGCGAATGAAGATAATGGGTTGGATAGTTTTCAAGTTGAATAATTTCACTTTTAAGTCTCCCTCCTAGTTCACTTTCTATGTCTAAATAAGAATTTATTTCTAAAAAATTTCTCATTTCAAGTTCATCTTTAAGAATAAGTCCTTTTTTACCATAGATTTTCTCTAATTCTGCTCTTCTCAAATCTAAGTTCCTAATATTCTCGACCATATTCGAGCTTTGTTTTTAAAGCCTTAAAAATCCTTTCTTTTATTTATAAGCAAAGAGAATGCCACTGGAGAGAGTTGAACTCCCGTTACGGGCTCATGAGACCCGAGTTCTACCGTTAAACCACAGTGGCTTATATCTTAAAAGTAAAGTTAGATGTAGGGTTTTTAAAGATTATCCTTAAATTTTAAGAAAACGTTACATTTTAAAAAATAAAAACCCACCCACCTAATACCCTGACAGACCATTTTCAACAACAAAACATATCAGTTTAGTTTTATTGTTCTGAGCTTCCTTCAGATTTTTCATCTTTAGGAGTTTCAGTTTTTTCATCCTTTTGCTCAGTTGAACTTTCATCGTTATTTTGTTCTGATGAATCTTCAGCAGGGGTTGAATCTGCTGGTTGTTCAGTCGAAGCATCTTTTTGTTCTTCTTCGCTCATTGTAATAACATTAAGAATTAAAATCTTTATAAAATTTTTGTCACTATCATATAAAGTACTTATCGGATACTATCCATTCTTTTACTTAAACTCACAACATAATTCTTCATATCTTTCTCATCTGCATAGAATGTAGTTTTCCAATCATATTTATGCCCATCAGTGCTATACCTGGGGATTACATGAAAGTGAATATGATTTACTATCTGCCCACTTGCTTTTCCATTATTTTGAGTAATTGTTACTCCATCACAAGTTTGTTTCAATGCCTTTGCAGTTTTCTGAACTACAGAAATTAATTTTTTTAATCTATCTTCAGAAATTTCAAATAGATTCTCATAATGTTCTTTTGTAATAACTAAACAATGTCCTTTATTTACAGGTTTAATGTCTAACATAACTAAACAAAAATCATCTTCATAAATAATTGCTGCAGGAACTTCTTTTTTTACAATTTTGCAAAATATACAATCTATCATTTGTTTTTCCTCTATGGACTGACCGAGATTTGAACCCGGAAACTCTTCCATTATGGTTTTTTATTGCCATGGAAGTGTGATAAAACCCGATTTCACTATCAGCCCTTATTTACAAGTTTTCCAGCATGCTCGAACTGAATTTCCCTATTAAACAACTTATGGATCACAGACTTAAGCTGACCTTCATCAACCCTAATTTGTTTTTCAGTATTTCTATCTCTGATAGTTACTCCAGCATCAAAATCAATTGTGATACAAAATGGAATTCCATAAGTGGTGCTTCTCAAATATCTTCTGCCTATACTTCCAGTTTCATCATATATAACTATAAATTCATCTTCAAGCTCTTTTTTAATTTTTTTAGCTTTTGCAATTAATTCGTCTTTTTTAATTAAAGGATAAATAGCAATATCTATTGGTGCAGTTTGATAAGGAATCTTAAACATAGTTTTTCCTTCTTCTTTTTCCATTTTTTCATAAAATAAATCTAACAAAGCATAAGTTGGCCTATCAGTTCCAAAAGCAATTTCTAAAACGTGTGGAATAAATTTTTCACCATTTTCTCTTTCTGCTTCTAAAGTTTGTTTAGAGAATTTTGCATGCTGCTTTAAATCATAATCAGTTCTATCATGTATACCGCAACATTCAGTCCAACCAAGACTATTAAGATTTATTTCTAAATCCCAAGCATCATCAGCGTAGAATGCTCTTTCATCAGGATGATGTTGTCTCAATCTTATCCTGTCTTCAGGAACACCCAATTCTTTAAATTGAGTATAAGCCAGATGTAAACACCAAGCATAAGCTTGATTTTTAAGAGTTTTATCTTTAATTGCATCGCCTAATGAAATAGGTTTTAAATCTTTTTTAGAATCTTGTAATTGATAACTCCACAAAGGAAGTTTTTCTTTTTTAACATCTTCAAATTTTTCCCATTTATTTTTTTGTATTGGATCAACATATAACTGTCCTTCTGCTTGTGTAAACTCCCTTCCTCTAATTACACTTTGTCTCGGAGAAATTTCATTTCTATATGCCTTTCCAATCTGAAAAACGCCTAATGGCATTTTCTTTCTTAAAAACATATAATATCTTTTAAATGGTAAATAAGTTACAGTGGCAGTTTCAGGTCTTAATCCTGCATCTTTTCCAGCAACTCTTGTAAGCATCATCAAACTCTGTTTTGAAACTTCATTTCTAAATTCTGAATCACATGAAGGGCACAAAATCTTATTTTTCTTAATCTCTTTTAGCATTAGTTCATCAGACAAATGCACAGAAGACTTTCCAGTTGCTTCTTCAATTAATTTATCTGCTCTAAATTCTTTGTTACATTTACTACAAATTACAACTTTGTCAATAAAATTACCTAAATGTCCTGATGCTTCCCAAACAATATTTGGTAAAACTGTTGGACCTTCCAATTCCCAAAAATCACTTGCTTTGAATACTTTTCTAATATTATTTTCAACTTTATTCTTTAATAATTTACCTAAAGGACCATAAGTATAAAATCCTGCTAAACCTCCGTATATTTCAGGTTCAGGACCCCATATAAAACCCTGTTCTTGTATAAAACTAGTAAATTCCCTAGTAAACTCTTCTTGTTTTTTATTCATAAGAACTCTCCAAATCATCTAGGTTTATAATATTTTTGCCTTCAATTCTAGGACAAGCAGTATTTATCCACATATCTATGCCTATAAAATCTTCTAAATTTTTAATTTCATCTCCAATAAAAAAATAATATTCCTTATCAAAAGAATTTAATATTCGTTTAATCCTTTTTATTTCATCAAATTTACTTTGTCCAGGTTTTACACTAAATATAACTCCTACTTTTTTTGAAAGCAAAAACTTAGAAATTTTACCTCTCCTAACTTTCTCAAGAGCCTCAACATCTTTAAGTTCAACAGTAGTAACAGAATTATTCTCTGGATTTGCAATAAATATTTTTTTATTAAATTTTATTAAAGCACCAGGATGAAATTCTCCTGTTCCAACATATAAAAAGGCATTCACTTTCCTACATACTTTCTCAGCAGATCCAGAATCACAACCTAATATTTGTCCACCAAACAAAATATTTTTCAGTTTATTTTTTTTAATGTATTCTTGAACTTCCTTAAGATATTGTATTGTAGTAAATATGGCCAATTTTGGCTGTTTTTGACTAAAGAAATTGTCTAAAACATTTTTAACAGAAAAATTAGCTACTGCAGGGATAAATATCTTTTTCATTTTAAACTATTGCAGAATTACCTTCTTTATCTTCAATTATAAGCGTAATATTTCCATTATTTTCTTTAGCTGCATCCAATTCATCTAAAAGCTTTTCAGATTTTTTATATTCATTAGAAGAAATCTCATTTGTTTCCTGAATATATTTTATTAAATTATCAATAAATTCTTGAACGGTAGTAATATCTCCAACAGAATTTTCAGTAGGTTTAATTGAAATTTTTAACTCAGGTATTTTTATAATTGCACTCGAAGATTTAATTATTTGTTTTTTTAAATCATTTTGATTCTTAACTTTAAATTCAACTTTTGGTTTTTTATTACCCTCAATTTCAACTTCTTGAGTATTTATACCACAAGCATCACACTTAAGTTTTAGAATAAACACTTTCCCAACTTCTTTAATATTTTTTTCATCTTCAGACAAAGTCGCACTATTCTTAAGACAAAACGGGCATTTTTGATTTTTTATTGAATCCATAAAAAGAAATTAGAAAAAAGAATATAAAAAGGTTTCTAAAAAACCTTTAATTAAATTTGTTCAGCACTAGCAGATTCTAAGCCTTGTCTAAAAATTCTTGCAAAAGAAGGTGTTATAACAACCCAGTCTTCACCAAAACCTGCAATATCTCCGTCTAATGCTTGACAAGTCTTCTTTATTTTGTTAAGAGACCTTTTCAATTCATGAATATCTTTTTCCCTTAAGGGAGCAATATTAAGCAAACCGATAATATTTCCATCTCTAAGTGCGTCTAATGGTTCTTTAATATCTGCAAAATCTTGTATAGTAAACGGTTTAACCAAAATTTTATTTGCTTGATCTTCACTTTTATTCATGTCTATTTCAACATAATCTTCACCAGTCTCTTCTAGAATGTCATCTCCACTCAATCCTTTTAGCACCTTGTTAAGAAAGGTATTTTTCATTTTCTCCTCCCCAATTTACTTTTTTTCACAAAATATAATGTGTTTTATTTGATTAACCACATATATAAATATTTCTATTTTACTGACTCTAAAATGCTAACAATATTCCATATCTGTATTCTTACATAATCTGGAGTGTTAGAATCGTCAGAAATGTCATCAAGGCGTTCTAGAGCCTGATTTATCCTCATAGCAATATTATCATCATTTTCTAATAATGCGCTTTTTATATCTTCTAATCTAGTCTTCAAACCTTTAGGTATATTTAAATCATTTTCAATTCTACTAAATAATTCTAAAATCGGTTCCATTTCATTCATTTTTTACTTCTCTCTTTACTTATTTGACTAAGAACATTACTTTGTTTTTTCATTGCCTTTTCTTTAAGGATTTCCTCTTGTTTTTCAATGTTTTTTATCCTAATGTTTAACATTTCATCTTTGGATTTTAAATCTTTTTTAATATCTTCTGCGTCTGATTTAATCATAAGATTTCCAACAATTTTGTAAACAACTGAGCCAGGTTTTAATTCTTCCATTGCTTTTTCGTTTTCAAGAAGTTGTGTTTGAAAATTTTGTTTTTGTAGAAGAAGATTTTGTAAATTTTGTTCTATTAATTGAAGTTCCTCTATATTTAGATTATTTTCACTGCTCATCTTTTAGTTTTAAATTTTTATATCGCTTTTAATTCTGTTGTAGTGGTTCTTGCTTTGTAAAGTATTTTAGATCCACAATAGGGACATCTTATTCTTTTTTTAAGATATTCTTCTTTGATATTTTTTCCACATGAAAAACAGTTATATTTAGTCATTTTAAATTTATTCAAAAATTAAATTGAATATGCCCCCCCTGTAAATTTCTTTCCACACTTTTTGCATAACCAAATTCCAGCATTAACTCTTTTCAATTGATTCTTAAAACAGAAAGGACATTTCTTTGTTTCACTTCTTCTTTTATCAATCTCTTGAATTCTTCTTCTAATTCTTAATCCGTATCTTGCTCCGTATCTTCCACTTGAGCCAACTTTTTTTGTTCTCATTTGAATCTCTGATTTTAATTATAAACTTTATCTCATGGGGCTATCCGGATTTGAACCGGAATCGCAAGGTCCCAAACCTCGAAGGCTAACCAGGTTACCCCATAACCCCATAAGCTTTTTTTAAATTCAGCTTATTTTTAAATGTTGTGAATAAGGGTTACTTCTTTGTAGGTTTAGCTTCAGGTTTTTTAGCTTCTTCAGGTTTACCTGCTGCAGGCTTTGCACCAGCAGCCGTTTTAGCACCAGGTGCTACAGCTGTTGCAGGAGCTTCTCCTGGAGCTGTAGTTGTAGCTGTTGCTGCAACCTCTTCATCTTTCTTAGGTTTAGTTCCTGCTTCTTCTTCTGCTTCTTTCTCTGCAGCCAATTTAGCAGCTAACTTATTGAAATCATCTAATTGTTGTGCTAGTTCTTTTATTCTTTCAGGAGTGATATCTATTTTTTGTGCCTGAATTTCATGATTATATTTTCCAGCTTCAATTTCTTTATTTATATCGCTTGAAATTTTTCCTTCAACTAAAATTCCCATTGAATTTAATGAACCAATAACAGTTTTTAATTTTCTTTTAAAATTATCTCCAAGCATACCCTCTTCTTTCATTTTTGTAAGTTTGATTGCTTGTTCGATTCCAACATTTTTTATTTTTTCAAGATTTGGTTTTCCAGAACCTTTTTCTAATCCCAATTCCTTTTTTACAAGTTCTGTTGTTGGAGGACTTCCAACTTCAATTTCAAAATCTTTTGAAACAGTATCTACAATTATTTTTACAGGAACTTTCATCCCTTTGAATACTGCAGTTTTATCATTAACTGATTTTAGAATTAATTGAATATTAACTCCTAAAGGACCAAGTGATTGTCCCATCTGTGCACCAGCTACAGCCTTTCCACCTTCAATCATTAAATCAATAGTTTCTTTACTCATTTTGTTGCTCCTCATCTTCCTCTTTATCTCTTCTAATTACACGTACACCATCAAGTTTCATCGTCATTGGAATTGGAACTGCTGCTTCCAATAATTCTATAACCACTTCTTCTTTTTGTTTGTCTATTCTAGTTACTTTTGCTTTTTCTCTTTTGAATGGACCTGAAATAATTTCAACAATATCATTTTTTTCAATATTATATTGAACTTTAACTTGTTCTAACATTGGTTCAATTTCATGATAATCAACCGGAACTGCTAAAATTCCTTTTGCATAAGGAACACCTTGCGTTGCTTTTTCTGCAGATTCTTTATCTTTAGCTTCTACAAAAATATATCCTCTCATACCATGAGGTCTTATTACACAATATACATCTATTCCTTTTTTTTCAACATGCCCAGTTATAAAATCCATAACTTGATCTTCTCTATTAGCAGTTGTTTTAATAATATAAATTTGGCTTTCCATTTGACAATTTTTTTGGTTTAATTCGAATTATTGGCCTTAGCTTTTTAAATACTATCTATTTTATAAGCTGCCACAACATCTGTACTAGAAATCCTATAAGACCTATTACTAGTATTCCTATACCAGACACTTTTACTATAGCTTTAAACTCATCCATACTGGGTTTTTTAGTTACTTGAAACACCCTTTTACATTCAATTATAAAACTTCTTAGTTTAGTTAACATATATTAAAAAGAAAAAACTAATGGTTTAAAAACATTTTGTTTCAAAACCAAATTAATACTATTTATCAATAAAATCTATGCCTAATTCATTCTCCATCTCTGACTTACTTTTGGCTCCAGCAGCAGCTTTTCTAGCACCAAATATCTGTGGAGAACTTACTCCAGTAACAATTAAGAGTGTTTTTATGGTATTTCCTAAATCTTCTGAAATTTGGGCACCCCAAATTATTCTTGCATCTTCATCAAGTTTCTCAGAAACCATTTCAACAACTCTTCTTGCTTCATCAAGAGTCATACTAGGTCCACCACATACATTAATTAATGCACCAGCTGCACCAGCAATATCCACATCAAGTAAAGGATTTTGCATTGCTTTTTCAACAGCTTCAACAGCTCTATTTTCAGAATCAGATTCTCCAACTCCAATCATAGAAACTCCACCTTCACTCATTACAGCTTTTACATCTGCAAAATCTAGATTGACTAATCCTGCTTTTGTTACTAATTCAGCAATTCCTTTTACAGCATTAGTTAAAATTTCATCTGCAACTTTGAATGCAGTATGTAATGGTAAATCTGGAGCTAATTCTAACAATTTATCATTTGGAATAACAATTAAAGTATCTGCTGCCTTTTCTAATTTTTCTAAACCAATCACAGCATTTTCATATCTTCTATGTCCTTCCATTGAAAAAGGAATAGTTACAATTGCAACAACTAAACTTCCATTTTTTTTGGCAATCTCTGCAACAACAGGAGCTGAACCAGTTCCAGTTCCTCCGCCCATTCCACAAGTAATGAAAACCATATCTGCGCCTTGTAATTTTTGCCTAATATCATGTTCACTTTCTTTTGCAGCATCTTCACCAACTTTCGGAATGCTTCCAGCACCCAAACCACCTGTTAATTCTTTTCCAATTAAAATTTTATTATCTGCATTTGTATAAAGTAAATCTTGAGCATCAGTGTTTATAGCGATAGTTTCAGAACCAGCAATTCCAACTTCTGTAATTCTATTAATAGTGTTATTACCTCCACCGCCACAGCCTATAACTTTTATTTTTGCTCTTTGTTTAGAAAGCAAGTCTTCTAATTCAGTATCAATAGGATTAGTCTTTAGCTGTTTATACCCTTCCCCATTAGAAAAATTCATAACCATTTTACCCTCCACTTTTTAATTTATAAACTAAAATTTTTTAATAAATGCCAAAAAAAGAAGAGTCTATCTTATATTTAAAGGTTGTTATTCTAGAGTAGATGTTTTAATTTCTTTTATTTCAGGGATTAATTCCTTTAATTTCATCTCTATAAATTTAATAATATTTTTATTTAATTTATTTTTAATTTCAAGAATATTATTTTCATATTTTATTTCAGGCTTATTTATAAAACCTTTAAGAATCGCTTCGGCTTTAGCCTTTACATCAGTAACAGATTTAATTATATTAATCTCATATTTAATATCTTTACCTGATAAAGGATGATTAAAATCAACAACAACCCTCCCACCACTAACAGTTCTTACTAAACCCATCATACCATCTAAATTTATTTGTAATCCTGGATAAGGATAAATATTCTGCTTTTTAAAATTAGACATAGAAACAAGTTGCAATAACTTTGGATCCTTTTTTCCAAACGCGTTTTCAGCAATTAACTCAACACTTCTCTTTCCCAAGCCATTCTTTTCAATATCTTCTTCTAAACCCTTGATAAGGAAACCATTGCCCATACAAATAACTCTTGGGCCATATTTAGTCTCTTTTGAATAAATATTGGCCTTTTTAGCTATTTCTTCATGGGTTGTGTCAAAAACAAGATTATTTTCTTTTAATACTCCAGTATATTCAACTTCTATAAAATCATTCTTTTTGAATTTTTGAGCTGTTTTAGATTCTTTAACCTCAGAATTAATTGGTTTCTCTTTTTTTACTGTTGGTTGTACTGCCATTATTCAAATAGACTTTAATGCATACTTTATAAAACTTACTTTATTTTTTTCTGCTAATTGATGTTAAGATAGTTTTATTAAGTTTACAAACTAAATTCAGATTATGCCAGAACCATCAAACTTACCCTTTAAAAGATTGCCTAAAAAAGGGTATTTTATTGATTTTAATCCAAGTAATAATTCAAAATTTAATTCAGAAGATTTAATTATTCTTGAAGGAAAGCAGCACAAAAACTCTGCAGGAATTGTAAAATATGAATATCCTGATGAAAATATTTCTATCAATAGATTCTTTTTTGAACAAGATTGGATTAATCAACATGTTTTATCACAAAAACAAAATTTAGCAATGCTTACTATTAGGGAATTTTTAGATTTTCTAAAATTATTAAAATCAGAAGAAAAAGTTTATTATTCAAATGGAAAAAGAGTCCCAAGGTTAAAAGTTACTCAGCTTTATAATACAATAACTACACAAAAAGAGCCTTGGAGATCAGAATATCTTGATGCAGATTTTAGAGTAATAAATAAAATTTTACATATAAATTATGAACATAGATTAAATTTTAAAACAGGAAAATTAGAACCTAAATATTCTCAACCTTTAGAAGAATGTCTAATGCAAAATACTCCAATTAGTTTAAATTTATTATTAGAAAATGCAAACTATCAAGGTTTACCTGCTAAAAATATTAAATCTAGAGATTTAGATTATTTTGCCCCACTTAAAGATGATAATTCTGTCGCGTGGTTCAGTGCGGGTTCCGATAGGGTCAGCCTTAATTGCAATTGGGTTCCTTCTGACTCGAATTCCTCGCTCGGGGTACGTGCAAAACAAGTAAGGCCATAAAATTCCAAAATCTTTATAAACCTAAGCTAAATTCTATTCACATACCCACAAAAACTACCTAGTGTAGGAGGGAATTTAATGGAAAAAAGTCAAATAATCACAAAAATTTCTGAACTCAAAGCAAGTTCTAAGAAACGTAATTTTAATCAAACTTTGGACTTAATTGTAAATTTAAAAGATTTTAATTTAAAGACAGAGAAACTTGAAACTTATGTTCAATTACCTTACGATTTAGGTAAAAAAATAAAGATCTGTGCTTTTGTAGACTCAGAATTAATTACTTCTGCAAGAGAAAAGTGTGATAAAATAATCACAAAAGATGAATTTAGTGAATGGAAAAATCCAAAATTAGTTTCAAAATTAGCAAAAGAATATGATATTTTCATTTCTCAAGCAAACTTAATGAAAGATGTTGCTATGATTTTTGGTAGAGTTTTAGGACCATTAGGAAAAATGCCTAACCCAAAATTTGGTGCAGTTATTCTTCCAAAAGATAATTTAAAACAAACCGTTGAAAAATTTAGAAAGAGTGTAAAACTTGTAGTTGGTAAAGAAGCAATTCTAAAAATTCCAATTGGAAAAGAAAATTCTTCTGAAGAACACGTAGCTGAAAATATAAGGATTATTATAGAAACTTTAGAACACACACTTTCAAAAGGAAAGCACAACATAAAAAATATTTTAATTAAATTCACAATGAGTAACCCAATTATTTTATTTGCACATTCAAAGAAAGAAGAAGCTGAGGAAAAAGAATGAAAAAAGTTTCGCACATACCTGATTTGAAAAAGAAAATGGTAAGGGATTTAGAAGAGTTAGCTCTAAAATATCCTGTTGTGGCTTTAGTTGATTTAACAAATATGCCTTCTCCTCAACTTCAAAAAATGAGACAATCCTTAAGAAAAAATGTTTTTATTTATGTTGTTAAAAAAAGAATGATTGGATTTGCTCTTAAAAATATTTCATCTGAAAAACAGGGGATTGAAAAGTTATATAATTTAACTCAAAACACTATTCCTGCCTTATTATTCACTTCTAATAATCCTTTTAAATTGTTTAAAGATCTTAAAAAGAGCAAGACTGTAGCAGCTGCAAAGCCTGGGCAAATTGCTCCAAAAGATATTGTTATTCCTGAAGGTCCAACACCATTTGCTCCAGGTCCAATAATTGGAGAGCTTGGACAATTCGGAATTAAGACTGCAGTCGAAGCAGGAAAAATCGCAGTTAAACAAGAGAAAATAATTGTTAAAGAAGGTGAAGTAATTAAGGATGCTGTTGCTGCATTAATGGGAAAATTTAATATGAAACCAATTGAGATTGGTTTGAATTTAGTTGCAGCTTATGAAGAAGGAATTATTTATGATAAAAAAACATTAGACGTTGATGAAACTGCATATTTAAATATGCTAACAAGTGCACACTTAGATTCAGTAAAATTAGCATACGCAACAGGTTATCCAACACCTGAAACATTAAAATTATTAGTTTCAAAACTACATAGAGAATCATTAACCTTGTCAATTGAACTTAACATAACAAATGATGCAACAATCAAATTTTTGCTTGCAAAAGCAGAGATTGAAGCAGGTTCATTGCCACAAACTGAATAATTATTAGGAGGTAACAACCATGGAATATGTCTATGCAGCTATGTTATTGCATAAAGCTGGAAAAAAAGTTGAAGAAGCACATGTTAAAAAAGTGCTTGAAGCTGCCGGAATTACAGTAAACGAAGCAAAAGTTAAAGCTCTTGTATCAGCTCTAAATGGTGTTGATATAGATAAAGCTATCTCAGAAGCTTCACTTCCAACTGCTGTATCAGCACAGTCTGCTGTTGCAAGTACTGCAAAGCCAACTGAAAAGAAGGAGGAGAAGAAAGAGGAAAAGAAGAGCGAAGAAGAAGCTGCAGCTGGTTTAGGTGCACTTTTCGGATAAAACCTCTTTACTCAACAACTAAATAATGCAGAAAGATGAGACAATATCTGACAAAAATAAGGATGTTTTAGTTAGTGATAAAAATAAATCACTTTCTAAAAATCCCCAATTTCTTCCTAAAGAAATATCAGATTTAAGAAGAAAACTCAATACTATTGATGAGAGCAAAGAAAATTGGTTCTCAAAAAAAGAGAGTTTAAAAAAACAAATTTCTTCACTTGTAAAAGAATTAAAAGATATTAAATTTAAAAAAGATGAATTAAATAAAAAAGTCCATGAGTTAAAAAAACAGCGAGAAGCACAGAATTTAATTGTCAAAGAGAAAATAGCCCAACTCAAAGAAAAAAGATCTTCAATGCCTTATTCTAGAGATGATAAAACTTATAATTATACTTTTTTGAAAAAGAAAATAGAAGAATTAGATATGAAAATTATAACTGAAGCTCTTTCACCTTCACAAGAAAAGAAAGTTATGGATGAAATAAAACTTCTAAAGCGAAATCTAAGAGAAGTAGAAACATTACATCTTGAAAAATCCGTCTCAAGGAGCTTATCTACAGAGATAAATGAAGCCAAAAAGAAAGCAGAAGAATTACATCAGCAAGTTCAACAGGTAGCAAAAGAAAGTCAAGAATATCATTTAAAGTTTATAGAATTCACAAAAAAGATTAATGAATTAAGAAAAACACAAGAAGAAGCATTTAAAACTTTCATCTCTCAAAAAGACGAATTTACTTCAACAGCAAAACTTCTTGAAGATAAATTACAAGAAAGTACAAAATTCAAAAGAGAAGTAGAAAAGAAAAGAACAAATAAAAAACAAGAAGAAAATAAAAAAACAAAATTATTCTTAAACCAAAAAATCCAAGAAGTTAATGAAAAAATGAAGAGAGGAGAAAAATTAACAAAGGATGATTTGTTAATATTGCAGGCAGATGCAAATTCTTAATTCATTGATAGAATGGACTAAAAATACTTTTGTGCCACTTGGGGCATGGGGATTATTCATCTTAGCTTTTATGGAAAGCTCATTTTTCCCAATACCTCCTGATGTCTTACTAATTGTTCTAACTCTAGCAAAACCTGAATATGCTTTATTTTATGCATTAATTTGTACAGTCGGTTCAGTATTAGGAGCGTTGTTAGGATATTGGATTGGGAGAGTGGGTGGACAACCTTTAATAAAAAAATTATTTAAAGAATCAACAGTAGAAAAAGTACATAATCTATTCCAAAAATATGAAGCTTGGGCAATAGGTATAGCCGGTTTTACTCCTATCCCTTACAAAGTGTTTACTATTCTTGGAGGGGTTTTTTATATTAATATTCCAAAATTCATAATTGCTTCAGTGATAAGTAGAGGTTTAAGATTTTTAATTGTCGCTCTCTTAGTGGGGTGGTTTGGACAGTCTGCAATTGATTTTATTAATAACAATTTTGAAATTGCAACAATACTGCTTGTTTTAATTATTATAGGATGTTATATTCTTTATAAAAGATATTCAGAAAAAGTTAAAAGTTGGTTTTAAATCTCACCGCGATCTTTCAAACTATAAACATAGTTTCTTGCTTCAGATTCACCAATATTCATACTATTTGCTTTTCTAAGAACTTCATCCATTTTTACTGGTTGTCCATTACTCGCTCTTTTTAATCCAACAACTAAATTCTTTATTTTCTCTCTGTTGGTTACTACAGGATTAGAACTCGTTTGAGCACCTTGAGAACTCATTCCAAGACTTTTTTGAGGTTGTGAACTCAATCTCAAACCATAAGGATTATCATCATTTGAACTTGAAAATGATCTGGATGCAGATGAGCTAACAGGTTTTCTTGCACCATCAGACATGGACAAAGCACCCATATCTACAGTTGCAGGTCTTTGATATTTTGGTAATGCTGATTGACCTGATCTAGATTCGTAATTAGTAATAGATGTTTTTCTCATATTTGAAGGCAAAGAAATATCCACTTTTTGACTTATCATTTGAGGTTGTTGTACTTGTGGTTGTGCAGGTTGCTGATAAGAATTATCTATACTATTAGGATAAGCTTCCATTTTAGGCACTTCTTGAACCATTAGTTGTACTGGCTGAGATTCAGGAGAACTTATCATCCTTTTAATTTCAGGTATAATACTTCTTATATCTTCAATTTCAACATTTGGATTTTGAGAAGTATTAATTTCAGCACTTTTTATTACAGAATTCTCAGTTTCCATAGAAATAGGTTTATTTTCAACCTGTTCAGATATAGTTTCAAATATTTGATTTTTAATCTCAGGTAAATTAGTCTTAATATCCTGAACTTTTGTTTCAAAAGCAGAATTTCGTTTGTTTAAACTTTTGTTAATAATCTCTAGAATACCCTTCAAATCTTCAACACTTTCTGTTTCAGTATCAAAGCTTATTTTCATTTTTTAAATTTTCTATCCTAGAGTAGGTATATTTTAGGATTTATTTAAATAGTTTTATATTCTGGATAAGATACTTTAAATCTGAGTATATTGGCGTATTATTCACTTTATAGCGCTTTATTAACAATATCCATACTAAAGCAACAAACAAAGTAGCGATTACTTTCCAAATTAACAGATGCCAAAAATCAAAGAATTTCTCATTAATCTCTAAGATACTTATTAAAAATGTTAATCTTAATAAATTTGCAACAAATATTGCTCCAAAACCAAAACTTAACATCTTAATTATATTTTTTAAAGATATATCCTTAGTTAAAATAACTAAAATAAAAATTAAATAATATGCAGAAACTGCGGCACAAGCATTATTAAAAGTTAAAAAATTATTTTCAATTATTATTTGATTTCCGGTTAATAGACTTTGATTATAAAATATTCTTAATATAAAATAAAAAACATATTTGGTTATTGGAGTAATTATATAACTAAAAAGACTATAAGAAAATATCACAAGTGCAACCATTCTTAATATTAACTTTTGATAGTAATTCATAATTAGACAATTATTCCTTTATTTTAATATAAACTTTTGTATTCAGTTACATAAAATTTTTAAACTGCCTATATTATCTAGTATTATGGACTCATTTCATGAACTAAAACTAAATCCTGCATATATCTATTTGATTTTAGCTACATGTTTAATTATAAGTTTTATATTTGACACAAAAATAGTTTATTTTTTTTATGAATTAAGAAATCTGAGCATAATTTTATTGCCTTTGATGACTTTTTTAAGTAGCCCTATTCTGATTGGATTAATAATATTTTACATACTCTTTCTAGATTTAAAAAGTAAAAATTATGTTTCTGCATTCGCCTTAGCCTTTTCATTCAGTCTAGCTGCATTATCTAGTCTTCTAATAAAGAACTTAACTTTACGCCAAAGACCTTACTCAAAATTTAATTTTAATACAACTGAACCAAGAAATAGTTATTCTTTTCCAAGTAATCATACTGCTTCAGTATATTCTACTTTAAAATTTTTCCCAAAAAACTCTCTAAAATGGATTTTTTATATTTTGTTAATACTCATTCCAATATCAAGATTATACTTAGAAGTACACTATTTAAGTGATCTTTTTATGGGTGTAATCGTGGGTTTATTAGCTTCAGACATAATAGTTTATCTTGAGAAGAATCACAAATTAATTTCAAAATTAGTGGCTCTTTTAAAATTAGACAGAGTTTAATATGGCGCATAAAAATGAAACAAAAAGACAGTTATTTCATCTAATCTTTGGTTTAGTTTTATTTTTCTTGTATTACTTTAATTTTTTAAATTCAATTCATTTCTTTATTTTATTCCTAATTTCTTTAATGGGTTCAGCAATTTATTTATATTATCAACCTAAAATAATAAAATGGTTCATAGAGAAATTTGATAGAGACTCAAAAATTCCTGCAGAAGGAGTATTCTTTCTTTTTTTAGGTTTTGCAGTCTCAACATTTTTCTTTGAAAAACAAATAGCAATAATAGGATTATTAACCCTAATAATTGGAGATTCAATTTCACCTCTAATTGGGATAAATTTTGGGAAAATTAAAAACCCATTAAACAAAAAAAGAAACATAGAGGGTTTAATCACAGGTTACTTAGCAACTTTAGTCTTTATCTCATGGCTAACAAATCTTACCTTCTTAATCAGCATAATTGTCTTAGTAGGTATGGTAATTGAAAGTCTAGAACTAAAAAGATATTCTTACGCTTTTGATGATAATACCTTTATACCTTTAATCACTTGTTTATTATTAGTAATATTAAATGGCTTTCCCTCCTCTTGGCCTTTAAACTTATTTTATTGATTTTAAAGACCTTTAACTCTCATCCTATAACTACTTTAAAATAGCGAAAGTTTTAAAAAAGCCACCCCCTATATTTAAGCTAATTATACTTAAAAAGCGCTTAAAACTAGTTTTAGGGGGTAAAACTATGAAAAATAAATTTTTGTTTAGTATTTTAGCAACATTAGTTCTTGGCATATTCTTAGTTTCTGCTGCTACAGTAGGAGATATAAGAATAAGTCAAGCTTCAACTTCAATAACTGCAAATTCAGGTGAAACATATTCATCTAGTTTCGTATTATCTACAAACAATGCAATAGAAAGAATTCCAAAAATATTCTATGCCACATTTGATAATTCTTTAACAAGTGATAGTGGAACACCTCTCTCTGGATTTGCAACAATAACTGGTTATTCAGATGCACAATTTGCCCAAGCTGCAAATTTAAGTGTAGGTTCAAAATTAGCATATGCAACTGCAAATAATTTAAATGAAAGTGCAGGAACAATAGAATTCTGGTTCAAACCTGAATTTAATAAAGCAGATGGAAAAAATCATATATTCTTCTTCTTAGAAGGTTCAACTCCCAATACAATTGGTGTTTCAAATTCATTAGTCATCTTTAAAGATTCTTTAGGAAGATTGATGTTCAGAAATCAAGGTTCACCAGATTATAGAACTGCAGACACAACTGATTTTACAATAGATAATTCATGGCATTATCTTGTAGCAACTTATGATTCAAGTTCAATGAAATTATATTATGATGGTGTTAAAAAAGTAGAGTGGGCACAAGCTCCAGTTTTAGCAATAACTGCAACCAAATTTATGATTGGTTCAGATTATAATGGTGCAAATACTGCAGATTCTTTAATAGATGATTTCAGAATAAGTAAAAGAGCACTAACTGCTACAGAAGTTTCAGAAATTTATACATCAAAAGCAGTTCATACAGATGCAGATTATACTTTAACATATAATGCAAAATTAGCAAATGTAACTTTAACTTCAATAGATTTAACATCTACTACAGACTCAACTAAAAAAGTAAATTCCTCATTAGTTACATTTACTACAAATAATTTAGATATATTCTATGGAGATTCAACAACAGTAAATTACCAAATTGCAATACCCCCATATCAAGCCACTGGTACTTATACAGGAACAATCTCCGCAAAATCACAAGACAATGCAAATGAAGCAACTTATGCCGTTTCATTAACTATACCAGAATCAAAAGGATTAACAGTTGACGGAACAACTTTAATTGTTACACCTGCAGATTCAACAAAGTCAACTTCATTTACAATAAAAAACACAGGTAATATTGATTTAAGTGCAATAACTGCAACTTATAATCAAAGCCTTTTAACTGATAGATTAAACAAGACAATAACTTTAACATTCAGTAAACCCAGTTTCAATCTTATCTCTGGAGAATCAACTGGATTAGATGTTACAGCAAATCTACCTTCAGGATTAGAATTTGGTAAATATGTAACTCAAATTACATTTGGAAACTCAGTAACTTCAAAAGTTTTAGACTTTACAATTAGAGTAGAGCCTGACATGTGTGAAGATGGAGAAGTTGGAAGTTATGTTAAAATAGTAGACATAAACGAGCCAGATGCTGGTGACAGTTTCAAACCAGGTCAAGAAATTTCAGTTGAAGTAGAGGCAAGAAATGACGACCTAGATGATAAAAAAGATATTACTGTTGAAGCTTTCTTATTTAATGTAGACACTATGGAAGATGACGAAGATTATCTTTCAACTGCAAAAGTTACAAATGAACTTAAAAAAGAAACTTCAAAAACAGTTACATTAAAATTAATCATGCCTTATGAAGATTTAGATGAAGATGATCATTATATGGTTATTGTAAAAGCATACGATGATGATAAAGAAGATGAGCAATGTATACAAAAAAGTGTTGCTATCGAAGCATCAACTGAATCAAGAGATATCTATATAAAATCAGTAGACTTATCAGGAACAAATAAAGCAGTTTGTGGTTCTACAAATTATCTTGCAGTAACTTTAGTTAATAATGGTGAGAAAGATGATGAGAAGCAATATGTTCAAATTAAAAACACCGCTTTAAATCTTAATGAGTATTCCACAAAACAAGATATTGATTCTGAAGATTCAGCAGATTATAAGATACCGTTTGTTATTCCAGAAACTGCGAAAGCAGGAATTTACTCAATAGAAGTTATAGCTTTCTACAATGATGGTAAAGACTCAAAAAGTAGGTTCATAGATTTAGTTTTAGATTGTGCAGGAACTTCAACAATTGTAAAACCTTCAAGTGTAGAATTAAAAACAGTAACAACTGCTCTTGATTTTTCACAAGAAGACAACAGATTGCATTTATTAATTACAAATAACAATGACAAAGATATAGAAGCCTATCTAAGTGTAACATCTGTTGGAGACTGGTTTAGTGCAATTGACACAAGATCTGAAACATTACATGCTGGAGATAATAATATTTACATTGATATAACTCCAAAAGGAAACTTAACAACTTCTGAAAAGACTGCAATAGTTACATTAAAAGCAAGAGGAACAAGTTCATTTGATCCAATAGAGAAAACTCTATCTGTTTCAGTTACTCCTGCTGCACAAAAAGTAAACAAGCTTAAAGAATGGTATAGCTCCGCAAGTTCAAAACAAACAGGAATCATGTGGATTTTAATAGACGCTGTGCTTATATTATTTGCAATATTCCTTGTAAAATCCATTTACAGTGGGGTAAGAAGCAAAAAAGCAGATTATTCAGAAAAAGAGTTAAGAAGAATGGATAAGCAACAGAAAAAGCTTATCTAAAACTTTTTAAACTTCTTTCTTTTTTATTTTATTTATGCCTAATTTATTTAAAACAGAAGCAGATTGGAATAAATTCATAAAAACTCTTACTAAACCTAAAAAACCCCTTACTTCTAAAAAAGAAATAATACCTCAATTATACTATCTATCTGAAAAAGTTATTTTAGAGCAATATAACAAATCTAAAAAACCCCTAGGAGTTTTATTTTCTGGTGGAATAGATAGCACTTTTATAGCCTGGATTTTAAAAAAGAATAATTGTGATTTCATTTGTTTTAGTGTTGGAACAAAAAGATCAAAGGATTTAGAATGGGCTGAAAGAATATCTCAAGAATTAAATTTTAAACTAGTTAAAAAAGTTTATTCCTTAGAAGAGTTTGAAACAACTTTAAAGAAAGTTGCGCCTCTTTTCAAAACTGAATTAAAAAATGAAGAAATTGCTGGATATGTTAAATTAAGTGTAGGTTGTGTAGTTTATGCAGGACTAGAACTTGCAAAAACTTTTAATATTTCAGATATTTATACTGGTTTAGGCAGTGAAGAAATTTTTGCAGGTTATCACAAACACAAAAAGAAATTTCTTGGCACCCTAGCTTCAAAAGATCTTAATAAAGAATGTTGGGATGAATTAAAGTTAGTTTATAACAAGGATATAAAGAGAGATACAAAAATTGCAAATCTATTCAAAATAACTCTTTTATGCCCTTACCTATCAAAAGAATTAATAGAGTATGCTTATTCTATTCCTTTAAAATTTAAAATCAGCAAAACTGAAAGAAAAATAATCTTAAGAGAATGTGCTTTAAAATCCGAACTTCCAGAAGAATTTGCATTTAGAAAAAAAATTGCAGCTCAATACGGAAGTTATTTTGATAAAACTATTAAGAAACTAGCGAGACAAAATAAATTTAAATATAAAAGAGACTATCTCCAAAAAATAATAAACTAATTTTTATTGTATTCCTCTAAATTTATACAAATTCAAGAAAGATTTAACTTCGCCCATAAACTCATACATTTCAGTTTGAATATCCTCTTTATAATCTTTTATTGTTTCTTTGTTAATATATTTATCATAAATTCCTCTAAAGAATTTTGTTAATGGTTTGCTTTCCCATGTATCTTCATAATCAGTTTTTAAATAAGAAGTAAACCTCATATCTATGGCTCCTTTGTTGGTTTTTCTTTTTATATTATCAACATTAACTTCAACATCAACCATCGCAATAACCATAAATTTAATTTCAATATAAGCTTTTACATAATCATTTATTTTTTTTATACAAGTCCATGCAATTTCAAGATTTTTAGTTTCTCCAGAAATCTTTTCTACATATTCATCTTCTATAAAATCAGAATAATTGTGTTGTTTAGCCCATCTATACATGAGTTTATATAACTCACCCATGTCAAATATGCTCTCTTGTTTAAGCTTTAAATCCTTTTGAATGCTTACTTTTTCAGCCATTTTAATTTAAATTCTCTAAAAACTTATTTAATTATAAAGGTTTCTATGTTTTTTAAGAACAAATCAAAAATAAATCCGCTTATAAACTATTCATTTTAGCTTTAATACTTTCTAATTCAACATCAAGTTTATCTAAATGGACTGGTTTTTTACTAACTTTTGGAATATTACTAATCTTTCTTTCAGAAACTTCAGTTTTACTCTCAGGTTTTTCAGATTTTATCTCTTTTTCATGATGATGTTTCTCTTCTTTTATCTTAAATCCTTTTATACCTGGAAGCTGTTTATCTATTAATAAATGCATCTCAGAATTAACATTGTCCAGCAAGGTTTGAAGCTCAGATTCAAGTTTCCTTTTTTCTTGTCTAAGTGATTTAATCGCATCATATCCTTTTAAAATTTTAACTGAGGAGATTGCAGACTCTAATACCGCTCTCCTCAAATTAAGAGGATTTCTTACCTTTGCGTGAACTGCTTCAACCATCTATTTATGCCTCAAAAAGATTCTGATCTACATACAACAATTTTTGTTTTATTTCGCTGATGCTAGATTTCCAATCATTGAATTCTTTTTCTTCCTTTTCACGGACTTCCTCAAGTTTTTCAATTATAGTTTCAGACTGTCTTAATTTTATTTTTATTTTTTCTATAGTTTCAAGAGCATCTCTATATTTATCTATTTTTACAAAAATTTCTTGAGCATGATCTTTTGTAAAAGTTTCGGGCTGTGAATTTGGACTTTGAAAATCAAAATCTTCATTTGAAAGTGCAGCATTTTTTATTGCAGAACTATCTTCTCTAGTTGGTTGCTCTAAAGGTTCATAACTTGGAAAGTCTGGAATGTCTAATTTATTACTTGAAGGAAATATTGGTGGTTCGAAATTTGGCTTTGATGGAAAACTCGAACTTTTCTTTTTGCTAAATAAACCCATGATAGGCACCTCCGTTGGTTAAACTAATTAAATTTTTTAGTATTAAAATACTTTCTCATTCTTTAAAAGTGATAAAATCTATCCAATTTACCGAAATGTTTTTAAACTACTCAATCTCCAAACAAAATAGGTGTTTAAATGCGTCTTTCCAACAAATTATTATCTGAATTAATTTCAAATATAGCCGGAGAAGATACTATTCTTTTAGTTAATTTAATAAAAGATAAGTCAAATGTGAGTGAGTTTAAAATTGCAGAAAAGATGAAAATATCTGTTAATGAAGTAAGAAACAAACTCTATAAACTTCAATCTCAAAACTTAGTTTCATTTACAAGAAAGAAAGACAAAATTAAAGGTTGGTATATTTATTATTGGTCTTTTAATTATAAACGTGCAAAAGAACTTTCAGAATCCCTTAGATTAAAAAGTTTAGAATTATTAAGAAATAGGTTAGATAGAGAAACAAAAGGAAATTTCTTTATTTGTAAAGATGAATGTATAAGATTAGAACAAGAGCAAGCAATGGAGTATGGTTTCAAATGTCCTGAGTGCGGGCAACTTCTTGAAAGAGAAGATAATTCAAGAAAAATAGAGGATATAAAAAAAGAGATTATAGAACTTGAAGCTCAAGAAGTTGAAGCAGCCAAACAAAAAAAATCATCAAAACCTCAAATTAAAAAACAAAAACAAATAAAACTGTCTAAACAAAAAGCAAAGCCTTTCCAAAAGAAACAATACTCTAAAAAACCGTTTATTAAATCTAAATTTATCAAACAAATTCCACAAAAACTAGCTCAAAAGAAAGAACAAATAAAACCACAATCAAAACCTCAACCTAAAACTAAACAAATTCAAAAACCTTCAGAAAAAAAACCTCAACCCGAAAAAAAGCTAACAGAAAAACCTACCGAAAAGCCAGACTTAACAAAAATAAAATCAAGGGTTTCACAGGCAAAATCAAGCTCTTTAAGAAATCTTCTAAAAACCTCAATCAAAAAGCTTTATAAGAACTAATTTTTAATATTTTTTAAAATTTAAGAAGCAATCTTTGGCTTTTTTCTATTAAAATATTCTTCAACTTCTCTTTTTCTTAGTTCCTTGTCGAATTCAGCCATATCTTCATAATCATCAAACAAGAAATCATCGAAGTCGTCAAATTCCATTGTAATTTTTTATGTAATTGGAATTTATAAACGTTTCGATACAACCTTTATATACCCCTTTAAATTGTTTTTATAAAATTTTATTTAAAAACTGTTACTTTCTGACATTGTGACATCTATGCGTATTATTTAAATATTAAATTAACTATTTTAGTTTAATGTTTGATAAAAGATGTATAACTTGTAAAGGGGCATTAGCTTGTGGACTAGATTATTGTCCTATTTATTCTCAAAAAAGTATTTTTAAAATAAAAGATATTAATTCTGATGAGTTTTTTGGTGCAACTCCTCCAAGTGTTTTTGTGGGAAGTAAATTAGCCTACCCAAAAATGAATGTAGGAATTTTAAATCTTCCAGAATTAGATCAAAACGAAATTATTTCTCAAGATTGGAGTACATCAACATCATTTCTAGAGTCACCAAGAATTTGGGCTTCACAGAATATTTCTCAAGAAGGTTTATTTCAAACAAGATCAAGTTTAGTAAATTCAAGATTTCAAACAAATGCACAAGATGCACGTTCAAATTTCTCATTAAATAAAAAATTTATAGAAATTGCACAATTAATTTCTATGTCTTCAAAACCTTTAGATACAGAAGTTCAATTAAATAAAAAAATAAAACTTTCAGTTAATTTTGATAAAGTTACTTTGCCTTCTGGACCAAAAGCAGAATTAAAAAAAATAACTTTAACAGATAATCCTAAAATTCCTACTTATGTAGATAAAGTTGTTTCAGATTCTGATTTGAAAGCAGTTGACGCAATCAAAATTTTACATTCAAAAGGGCATGAAGAATCAGATATGTCTAAATTATTATCTATAGGGACTTTAGGGTTAGCAAAAAATAGAAAGTTTGTTTCAACAAGATGGTCTATAACCGCTGTAGACGATATAGTAGGTAAATCATTAATACATCAAGTAAAAGGTTATGAAACAATAGACAAGTATGAATTTTATTATGCTACTTTTTTTGGAAATCATTATTTTATTCTTTTAATGCCACGTATTTGGAGTTATGAACTATTTGAAGGTTTCTTACCTGGTTCTATATGGAATTTTACAGGAAAAATCGAAATCTCAACAGACTACGAATCTTATAAAGGAAGAACAACCTATGCAGAGCATTGTGTAGGTGGTTACTATGCTGCAAGGCTTCCAATATTAGAATACTTAATACAAAGAAGAAGACAAGCAGGAGTATTAATTTTTAGAGTTGAAACTCCTGAATATAAGTATCCTATGGGTGTTTGGGTTTGTAGAGAAACTTCAAGAAAATCAATCTCTTCACCGCCTTCTATTTTTGAAGATTTAAATTCCTCTTTAAATTTCTTTAGAGATTATGTTATGAAAATACTTCACTATGATTTACAAGATATTTTTTCTAAGAGTCTATTAATAAAAGAAACTAAAACACAGAAAAGTTTGATGAGTTATTTTTAAGAATATAATTTTTATTTAATTCTTCCTTCTAAAATGGCCTTGCAATAGTTATTAACTTTTCTAAAAACTTTTTTAGCTCCAGCTTCTCTAAGGGTTTTACCCCAACCTTTATATTTTTGTGGAGGTATAATACCATAAGCTTTAACATTTGAAAGAGTATTAGCTTCTTTTAAAGGTGAAGGTCGATCATCACAAAATAAAATTTGTGGGGGCGAAAATCTTTCAATTACTTTTTCTAAACCATCTTTTTTTCCATTACATTCATGCATACCCCAAATTTCATTAAAAAAACATCTAGCATAATTTTTTTTCAAAGTAAACTCTATTTCCTCACGTGGTGCACCACTAACAATAACCATTTCATAACGCTTGGAAAGTTTATATAAAAGTATATTTTCAATTAGCCAAGGTTCATCATTAATATATCCTGTAAAATCTCTTTTCTTTCCTAAGTATAAATCTTGAAAATGTTCCTTCACTTCATCAAATTTGATATTTATTCCTCTTTGATTAAGAATATTATAAGTTCTTTGCCAGTCATCGTTACTCTCTTTCATAGAGTCAATTAATTCTTCTTCTGAAGGATAGTTGTCACTAAAATCAAAAACTGTTTGAGAGATAGCTTTTTGATAAGATTTAGATTCATCCCTTAAAACGCCATCATTATCAAATACTAGTATAGTTCGCATAATTTAAAATTTAATGTTAAACTTAAAAAACTTTATATTCTAACAAGATAAAGATTATAAATACTAAATTAATAATAACAACCATGGTAAAAATAGGTCTTGAAGTTCATATACCCTTAAATAAGCTTCAAACAAAGCTTTTCTGTAGCTGTAAACTTCCAAAAATAGATTCAGAACCTAATTCTCATTGTTGCCATGTTTGTTTAGGACATCCAGGTTCAAAACCTGTTCTAAATAAAACTGCAGTTGAAAATGCTCTAAAATTAGCACTTTCATTAGGTTTTGAAATTGCAGATGAAGCAATATTCTCAAGAAAAACTTATTTTTATCCAGATATGACTAAAAATTATCAGATCACTCAATACGAAATTCCACTAGGACAAAAAGGCTCTTTAGTTTTAGATTCAGGTAAAAAAGTAAATCTAAAAAGAATTCATCTAGAAGAGGACCCAGGAGCTTTAATTCATCCATCAGGAATGCAATCTTCTCAGTACGTTTTAATTGATTATAATAGGGCAGGAATTCCTTTAGTAGAAGTTGTTTCAGATCCAGATATGACTTCACCCGAAGAAGCAAGAGAATTCTTAAATAAATTAATACAAAGAGTAAATTATCTAAATATCTATGATTCAAAAGATGCAACAATAAAAGCAGATGCAAATATTTCAGTAGAGGGCGGGGCAAGAATAGAAATAAAAAATATTTCAGGATTTAAAGAAATAAGTAAGGCTCTAACTTATGAATTAGAAGTGCAAAAAAAAGAAAAATCAAAAGAGCAGCAGACAAAAGCATGGGATCCTGAACAAGAATTAACTTTTAAACTAAGAAGTAAAGAAACAGAAGAAGATTATGGTTATATATTTGATCCAGATTTGTCAATCATAGAATTACAACCTTTAATTAAAAAAGTAGAAAAAGAAATTCCAGAATTAGCGCATCAAAAAGTTCAGAGATATATTAAAATCTATAAAATTCCAAAAGAAGATGCAGAAACTATTGCTTCAGAATTGTTTCTAGCAGAATTATTTGAAAAAATTGCAACTAAAATAGACCCTATTCTTGCAGCTAAATGGCTTAGAAGAGAACTTTTAAGAGTTTTAAACTATAATAAAAAAGAGCTTTCAGAAATGGAAATTGACGGGCAACATTTAATTGATTTACTTACTTTAGTAAAAGAAAAGAAAATCACAGAACAAACAGCACAAAAGATTATGGAAAAATTAATTGAAAAACCTTTTGATATTAAATCTTATGTTGAAAAAAACAAACTTGCATTAGTTTCTTCAGAAAATGAACTCGAAGTTATTTGTAAAAAAATTCTAAAAGGAAATGAGAAAGTTCTTCAAGATTATAAAAATGGAGAAGAAAAAGCATTTAACTATTTAGTTGGACAAGTAATGAAAGAAACAAGAGGAAGAGCATCACCACAAGTAGTAAATGCTTTGATGAAAAAGCTTATAAAGTAAATAACTAAATTCTAGAGAATGCCTTACGCAGTAACACATATACTCACAGCATTAGTTTCAGCAGAGTTTATTAGAGACTATCTCTATAAAGATGGAATAAAACGATATCATGTTCTAATTGCAGGTATAGCTGGCTTACTTCCAGATTTAGATTTTGCTTTATTCTGGATTTTAAAACTATTTTTTAATAATAATATAAACTTAAATAGTGTTCATAGAGTTTATACTCACACATTTATGATACCTTTATTTTTAGTACTTCTTGTTTTAATAATAAAGAAGTGGAGACTACCTTTACTTGCAATTGCATTTGGTTTTAGTGTCCATTTAGTATTAGATGCAATCTTAGCAGGTTATATTTATCCTATTTATCCTTTTAGTGCTGTAGGTATTGGTTGGGACTTAATAAAAGATGAAAAAGTTATGGTTCAGGTATTTGCATCAATAGATTCAATACTTTTAGTATTATGGTTATTACACGAAGAATTTAAACATAAAATATCTAGTTACTTTTAATTAATTCGCCAATAAACAAATTGTTCTTATCTTCTACTATTTTAATTCTAACTTTATCACCAATATTATTTGAACAGTTTCTAATAGTTATAGAAGCAGCTTTATACTTTGCAACTTTTTGATCATTCAACCACCCCTGCATAACTATCTCAACATTTAGTTTATCACCTTTTTTAATATCTATTGGATACCTTGGCCTTTTTTCAATTCCAAACTCTTTAGGATTTAAAACTAATTTTATTTTATACTTTTGTTCAAATTCTTTTAATTTTTTATAAAAATGATACCATCTTTCTTGTTTAGCTTCTTTTACTTTTCTAGAATAAGGATATATTTCATATTTTTGTATTCCTAATTTAATTTCATTATCCTTGCAATACTTAACAATTTCCTCTATATCTTTATCATTTACACCTGGAATTAAAACCGGTGCAATTAGAACCTCTATTTTAGTTTTTTTAAGCTCATTTATACTTTCAAGTAAGTTTTTAATATTAAATTTTAGAACTCCGGCAATATAACAAGCATTTTTTTCATCTAAACTATTTATAGACAAATTTATTCTATTTAATCCAGCGTCATCTAATTCTTTAATTAATTTTTTATTAAGTAACTGTCCATTACTTTGCATAGATATAATTTTAACATTTTCTAATTTTCTAATTTCTTTAATTAGTTCAATAATAGGGAGGTACATCAAAGGTTCACCAACACTATCCAAATGAACTTCAACACCTTCACCTTTGAACTCAACCATTTTTTTAACCCAATTAAGTAAATAATCTAATTTAACTTCAAAGACAGACTTATGAAGCTTAGAATTAACTCCAGAATCAACACTGCAATAAATACAATTCAAATTACATCGTGTAGTTGCTCTAACTTGCAGTACATTAGTTCCTCTGTCAATTATACCAAAGAAAATGTTACCTATTAGAGGTACTTTTGAGTCTATAACTATCTTTTCCATTTGTTTAAAAACAAATAACAATCTTAATAAATCTTTCCAGCACAAATAAACCTATGCTTTTAGGAAAAATTATAGGAAAAACCTCAACAAACTACTTTCAATTTAAATTAGATCAAGAAGCAAAGAAATTTGACTATCTTAAAGTTGAATCTCCAGAAGGCATAGTTTTGTGTCAAATTATAGAACTTAAAAGAGATGTTAATGAGACTATTGCAGATTGTTTGATTGTTGGTTTAAGAAAAGAAGGAAAACTATCTCCTATTAGGACACCTTTTTCTCCAGGTTTAGAAGTTAATTCAGCAGATGATGAATTTATTAAAGAAATATTGGGCTTAGAAAAAAATAATAATGGTGTTTATTTAGGTAGAATTGAAAATAGATCTTTAAATGTTTTTTTAGATATTAATAGATTACTAACTAAGCATATTTCAGTTTTAGCAAAATCAGGTTCTGGAAAATCTTACACAGTTGGAGTTATTTTAGAAGAAATAATTGACAAAAAAATACCTGTAGTTATTATAGATCCACATGGAGAATATATTGCATTAAAAAATCCTAATTTTGAAGAAAAAGAAAAATTAAAAACTTTTAATTTAGAACCAAAGTCTTATTTAAATAATATAATTGAATATGCTCCAGACACAGAATCAAATCCAGAAGCTATTCCTTTAAAATTGTCTGTTGCAAATCTTTCTCCAACAACCTTAATTCAACTCTTACCTGCAAAACTAAATAATCAACAAATAGGAATATTATATTCTGCTTTAAAAAATATGAATAATTTTGATATGCAAGAAATTATTCTTTCATTAGAAACAGAAGAAAGTAATGCTAAATGGGTTTTAATTAGCATATTAGAATATATAAAAAAATTAAACATTTTCTCAGATAATCCAGTATCTATGAAAGATATTGTACAGCCTAATAAGGCTTCCATAATCAATTTAAAAGGCATACCGCCAGAATTGCAAGAAGCAATAGTTTACAAATTAGCTTATGATTTATTCGATGAAAGAAAAAAAGGAAATATCCCCCCTTTCTTATTAGTAGTTGAAGAAGCACATAATTTTATTCCAGAAAGAAATTATAAAGAAGCAAAATCTTCAAGTATATTAAGACAAATCGCAGCAGAAGGAAGAAAGTTTGGTTTAGGTCTATGTTTAATTACTCAAAGACCTTCAAGAATAGAAAAAAATGCGCTTTCTCAAGTTAGCACACAAATTATACTTAAAATTACAAATCCAAATGATCTAAGAGCAGTTGTTTCTTCAGTAGAAGGTATAACTAATGAATCTGCAGAAGAAATAAAAAATCTTCCAATAGGTACAGCTTTAGTCGTAGGTGCAGTTAATGTTCCAATTTTTGTAAACATAAGAACAAGAAAATCTAAACATGGTGGAGAAGCAGTAGATATTATGGAAACTATTTCTAGTTTAGTAAATTCAACACAAGATGCAGATTTAATGCCTATAATAAAACAAAAATTATCTTTGCAAGATATTCAAATAATAAAAGGAAATAAAGATATTAAAATAAAATTAATTCCTTGCATATTCTTAAAATGCAAATCTAAACTTCCAAGTAAAACTCAAACTCTTTCAGATTTCAGTTTATTAATTAATTTGAATAATGGGCAAATAATAAACAATATAGAAACTGCTTCTGGATTCAAAATACCTGAAATAAATTCACTTCCAGAAAGTCAAATGAAAATGCTCAAACTAGCCATTATACTGGGAGAATTCACCCCTTCAGAAGCCTTTGCAAAGTCAGGAATGCAATTCTCAGAAGTTTACGATATTGTTAATACTTTAGCAAACAAAGGATTTTTAATAAGAGATACAAAATTCTCACTTTCAAATTCATTAAAACCTTTGCATGATTTATCTAAATTTGCAGTTTATGAAAAAGTAAATTTCATGAAAGTAGACAATGCAGAGAAATTAAACAAACAAGCAGAACCTGAAAAAATAAAAGCAACAATTTCGAATTTTACCAATATTTTAGATACAAAAGAATGTTATTTAATTGTTTATACCTAATTATCTATAAGTTCCAAGCTTCATAAACACCTTACCATTCTTTGCAACACAACTTCTGGAATTCTTAATCTTTGCAGCATCTAACCTTGCAGTTCCAATAGAAACTAATTCGTCTTTTAATGTAAATATCGCAATAGTTTCATCTTTTTTAATTGCATCTTCAAGGGCGGAAATCCCACCAGAATATAAATCAGAACCATTACATAAATTTTCAACCGCAGAATCCAATACCCAAATTTTCTTTAAAAAGGAAACAGCTTCTTCAATTGGAATTATATTTTTTCTTAATCCACTTTCATCTTTTTTAGTTTTCCAAAACTCATAATTATCTTTAATCTCAGTTATTGTAGTAATATTATCTTCATTAAATGGTCCAACTCTAGTTCTTCTAAGTTCTTGCATATGCGCTCCACCAATTAATACACCAATATCAGAACATAATTTTCTTATATAAGTTCCAGCTTGGCAACTAACTCTAAATAAAACAAATTTATCTTTTCTTTCAAGAATTTCTATTTTGTATATTTCTCTTTCTCTTAATTGACGTTTAACTGCTGATCTTACAGGCGGTAATTGTTGTATCTTACCTCTAAACTTGTCAAACACTTTATTTAGAATTTTATCATCAATCTCTTTGTGTAGCCTCATTAAACATACATATTCTTTACCGGTTTTAAGAAATATTTCCATTATTCTTGTTGCCTTGTCAAATGCAACTGGTAGCACCCCACTTACACCAGGGTCTAAAGTTCCTGAATGTCCACCCTTACTAGCTCCAACTATCTTAGAAACATTTGCAGTTACTAAATGGGATGTAGGTCCTGCAGGTTTATCTATATTTACAATCCCATACTCAATTAGTTCTCTAATCTCACGCATTTCAGGATATTTACCTTTATTAGGATTAGTTATACTTTCTTTTATAATTATTTTAGTCATATTCAGAATTAATAAGTTAAGATTTAAATAACTTAGTGCCCAACTTTAGCCTTTACTTCTTTCTTCGGTACTGCAATTGGCTTCTCTTCAGTTTGTTCAACTTTAACTTTTTCAGTTTTCTTTTCTTCTTTTACTTCTGGTTTAGTCTCTTCTGCTTTGACTTCTTTTTTCTTTTCCACTTTTTCTTCTTTCTTTGCTCTAGGAGCATCAAATAATTCTGCAGTCATGCTTTCTTTATCTTCCTCTATTCTTACTTTTACTTTTCCTGGAGGCATTTTATGCCCTTGACTCCAAATAGCATGATTAAGATATTTTCCTATTCTCACATCTCTTTTAAGATGTCTACTTAGATATTCTCTTAAAGCACCAACAGCTCTTTTACTTCTTTTATACTTTGGAGCTCTAAGCCATCTGCTTCTCAATGGAATGATATATGTTTTTTCTTCAGCCATTTTAAAAATTAAAGTTTAAGTTTTACTCTCCTCCAGCTTCTTTTAACTGCAGTGATTCTACCTGGATGAACTTTCTTTCCAGCACCATACTTTTTTGGAACTGCCCAAAACGGAGCCCATCTAGTTTGTCTTCCTTTTTTAATCAGTCTTTTCTTTCTTGAAATATGTTTGTATCTTGCCATTTTAGTCTTTAGCCAATTTATCTAAAAATGATTTTCCTTTAGCAGTAATTATTCTTCCTTTCTTGGTTTTTTTACTTTCTTCGATTAATCCTGCTTTTTGTAATTGTTGCAACATTTTTCTAATATGATTTCCAGATGCAGGATAGAAATTTTCAGGTTTTACACCTCTATTTTTTCTAGAACCAAATTTTACTCTTAATTTTGAAACTCCAATAGGGCTGTATAAATAAATTTTTCTTAATATGGCTGCAGTTCTCTTATACCACCAATCAGGCTCTGTCGGAGGTCTTTCTTTAGCTCTTCCTGTTCTTACAAAGCTAGCCCAGTCAGGAGATTTAATCTCTTTTACTGATTTTAAAGCTTCTGCTGCCTTGTTTATTAATTTTGATGCACTATAATCGAATATTGTCCCCATTTTAACCTTTTTTTCCTTATTTTTTATTTTTAAGCTTATTTTCGCTTTTTCAAGCTTTTAATTCAAAGCAATATATGGTTTAAAAATCTTTCTTTATTAAGAATTTTAAGCATTCCCACATTGTCCATCATCACAACAAACTAAAGTTACACCATCAGGAGCATCAGCAGGCTTATGATTCGAACAAAATAAATCTTTACTAGTATATTGTGTTACATCCTCATTACATCCTAAACCTTCTCTTAGCGTTCCTGCAAAATTAGGTTTTCCATATTTAACACTACATTTTGAAGGATTAGTTACAGGTTCACATAAACATTGACATTTTCCAAGTATACAACCGGGTGTTGCAGTAAACCCTGATTTACATTCACAATCTGCAGTAAACCTATCGGCAGAACAATCACTAACAGATTCACATAATAACAATTCAAGAGGATTATTTGGCTTTTTAATTACTACTTTTTTATCTATTCCTGTTTCTTTTAAATAAGTAATCTCAAAATCAACTTTATATTTTCCCACAAAATTATTCGCATCAACTTTTATTTGACAAATAGTTTTATCACTTAAATCACAGTTTATTTTTTGTAGATAATTTAAAGTATACACTATATTTCCATTATTATCTTTTATTAAGATTCTACAAGAAATGTCCTGGATTTTACCTTGTGTGCAAACTTTACTTTGGATAGGAGTTGCAATCCACAATTCGCTTGAACTTTGTTTATAATTATTAACAGAATCGCATTTTAAATCTCTTGATACCTCGCGATTACAATAAATTGGATCTAAAATAAATAATTCTGCCCTATTTTTACACCAACAAGAATCTTCATTAATACTAGCCTTTTTTATACTATCCAAGGGGATATACTTTCCGTTTATTAAGGTCCCATCATCTTCTATATTTTTTGTAGTTGTAATCAAACCACCCAAAAAAGTTGTAGTTTCAATTAAATTATTATTTTGAACAGAATAGCTTTTACCTCCTGCATTAATTCCATTTGAAGATGAAATATAAGTTGGATTTTTTGAAGTTCTGTGGTAGTTTGGACAATCGGATGACGGAGAAGTAGCACACCATCCATATTTTTTTATTAATTCAATAATATCTAAATCAGCTACATCTCCTTTTTTGGTTTCTACCCATCTTACTTTTATATCTGGAAATAAACCTCTATCTAAATACAAAAAATCTTCACCACCTAAATAATAAATTTTCCCTTCGATTTTAACTGTTTTTTCATCTATAAATTCTATATCTATTAAATTAAAGAGCTCTCTTAAATCTCGTCCAACAATTTTTATTTCAGAAAGATTGAAATCCTTATCTGAATAAGATGATTTAAGATAAGGTAATACTATTTGTTCTGTATTTTTAGTTTTATCATTTACACAAGTACAATAACAACTATCTTGAATGCAATTCACACTCCCATTAAATATCTTATTGCTTTCTTTACAAATTGAAACACACTTGCTAGTCCCATGAAAAATAAGAAACAAGACAATTAAAATCACAATTAAACATAATCCAACGATAAGTAATAAATCTCTTCTTTCATTTTTCCTATCTTCTTGTTCTTTAGTAATCATAGTAAGGGTATATATTCTACATCTTTTGGAAGCACAATTGTTTCTACATTTATTTGATTTATGTCTAGATCATAACACATTCCTGCAAACTCTTGTTTATTTATAATCTCGCATTTCATATCTTTTTGCATTTGACCTATAAACGGAAGATCTGATAATTTTTCTGTTTCTGAAGATAAAATACTAATATAAAAACGCGCTTCATGAGCTGGCATAGGTATTCCACTTTCATCAAAACTAAAACTCCACGAAGCACTAATCTGATTATTTCCTGCCTCCTTGATAGAAGTAATATAATTGCCTATATTACTCTCAGCATAAGGTCTCCTGACATCACTCCCAATTAATAGGACTTGATCTTCTTGCTTGTCACAAGAAACAATAGTACATTTATTTCCATCCAGAGTATATTTAATATTTTTAGGTATAGATACTTTTGTATTAGTTGAAATTTTTATTGCTTTCATTTTTGAATAACGCTTTTCAGCACCAAAAGCCAAAGTGCATAATGGGGAATGAAGAGAACATTTTTCATCATGTAATGTAATTTTATCCTTCGGAGAATTCCAAATAAATCCATCTTTTGCAGTAGTTGGAGTTAAAGTAAATTGTATTTTTTCCCACCCCAATCCTTTCAAATTTTCAAATTCACTTTCAGAAGGGTATGCTTCAACAATGTCCTCCCACCATATAGTTTGTTTATGGATTTTTAGCATTTCACTAAACTGAGGAATTTTTAAGGCATATTCTTTAATCTCTTTAGTTTGTATAATATCTTCTGAAATTGCTTCCTGAATTTCACTTTTTGTAATTGTAAATAAGTTTACAGGTTTACTTACAGTCCAAGTACCTCCAGGAGTTAATGGAGTATATCTTCCCTGGAATGCGACAGTATATTCTCCTTCATTTAACTCATTTTTAGAAATTTTAACCTGACAAAATGCTTTTTCATTAAGATAACATGTTCTTTTAGTATAATCTTTTTTTTCAAATAAAGTTTCTCCTATTCCATCTGTACTAGTAACTCTGACACCACTATCATAAACCTTGGTTATGCCATCTCCACGCAAATAAGTCATAATATCAAAACCACATTTTAAATCAAAATAACCATTCTTACATCTAACATCATCTAATATAAAACCTACCCACATATAATCTTGATCTGAATTGTCTAAATTTAAGGTATGTTCTAAGTTTAAATCTTCACAATAATTCGGATTACTTGGATCAATTTCTTTATTACAATAAATAACTTGATCTATCTTAGGCTCATTTCGAACAGGGCAATTACATTCACAATCTTGTGGGCCACCAGGATATTTTGAAGGATTAGTATCATCGCAATCTAAAACTTTAGATGTGCATTTTTTTAAAGTAGTATCTATATTTATTGGTTTGTTATTTAATAATTCTTTGAAAAACGAACTTGAAGCATCTAAATTTATAAAAGGTATTTTTGGAAGATTAGTTAAATCTGGCCAAACTTCTTCACACTTTTTAGGTTGAGTACAATCATTATCAACACATTTAGGTAAGATGATTATACAATTTAATCCTTCACATTTTTTAGGTTCAACACATTCAGTGCCTTCACATTTTGGTGGAGTAACCTTACATTCAACTAATTTTTTAGTAATAATTTCTGTATAGCCTTCATTATCAGAACCTTTTTTTGATGTAGGAGGATTTTTATTTTCTGGGATTGTAATTCCATTTTTATTAACAGATATTTTTTTTACAGAACTCATTTTATATTCTGAAGTTATTGAAGGATAATAGCCACACTGACCAGTTTGCATACAACAATCTATAGAATATTCTGCATCTGAATCTTGCACATCACCCAAACCTTCAATTATTTTCCCATAAGTAGGACCAAGACTACCATCCACAAAATAACCTGAAGGTGGAAAGTCTACACATTGACATGAAGACATACAACCTGATCTTTTTGAATTATATTGATAGGGGTCTGCATCAATTAGATAATAACCTGATTTAAGTGCTTCCGAACTACAGTCAATATTCCATGGAAGATCATAAAACGGCACTACCATGCCTTCGGTGGGAATTATTCCGCCCCATAGCCAAGTCCCAGGTGATGGCGGGTTTATATTATATACTGAGAGCCTATTCCCCAAAAATTTAAGATTTAATACTCTCATACTTGATATTGGTGTATGATAACCCCCTTTTAATCCACCAGATCTATGTTTTATCTCCAATGGTTCTCCAAGATTAACAAAACCAACACCAAAACATTTACTTGTAGCTTGATCATTAACATTTTTAGAAATACACTTGCAATAACAACCTCTGTTTCCATAAGCATCATTATTACATTTTGGGAAATCATATCCTAATCCATAGTCACTACACACTTCTTCACAACTTTGTTCAAACTTATCATTTGCATAACAATCAATATCTAAAGTACATATAATATTACTAATTGGCTGAGATGTTTCAATTATTTTATTATTATAATCATCCTTCATTGTAAATCCTACAGTATAATCTTCATAATTCATTTTAGAACCATCCAAATTTAATTGACAAATTTTAGTTGTGGTAGTTCCAGTACACTCACTATTCAAATTTACTTCTTTTTCTAAAATCAATTCCATATTTTTATCATAAACTTCAATGTCACAAGATCCAACAGAAACCTCATTTTCACAAATAAATCCTTCTCCTACTGCACCAATCCATAGATTATTAGAAAAGACCACTTTCCCTTTTAATTCAGTATTATATTCTTCATGTGGATTACCACAATAATTTTGTGATTGTGTATTTAATTTATCTCTACAATATTTTATTCCTTGAGATTTTAAGGTAACTAATTTATCTCCAGGATTTTTAGGTATTCTTTCAATAACCTCTTCATAACATTTGTTATTGTCTAAAAGAGTGCCATCTATCAAATTGTTATTGCCTAAATTAAGAGGGTGGTCTATTAAATCAGTTACTCTAGACCCAGGAACGCAAACTAGATTAGTTGGATCAGATAAAGTTTCAATAAATGTCTCTTGTGTAAATATAGAACCTAATTCAGAACATTCTTTTTCTGTATTTTTTAAGGTGTAATAATCATCTCCATCAGCATCAATACAACAATCTTGTTTTATAGAACATTCAGAATTATCAATCTTACATTCATTACTACATTTTAAATTTCCACTCTTAAAGTTTCCAAAGTCTCTACAAGTTTTTCCTTTTGGTGCTAAAGTGTCACACTCTTCACCAACATCAAGCACACCATTACTACATTCGACTTCTTTCTGAGTTATAGAATTACAACCCTGAGTATTAAAATGGCATTCTTCATCACAAACTAGTTTTCCACTAAAAAACCCTAAATCCGTACAATTATTTATATTGCCCCAATTATAAATATCGCAACTTTCTCCAGAATCTATATTACCGTTACCACAGAATTTTTCACAATTTTCATCAATATTTCCACCACAATTATTGTCTTTATTATCACAAATTTCTGGTGCACCTAAATAAATAGTCTTATCATTATCATTACAATCTAAACCCTTACATCCAGAACCTTCACCATAACCATCACCATCTTTATCTATACAACTCAATCCGCTTTTGCCAAGATTAGGGAAGATTAAACTAAACATATTTTTACCAAATGGCTTTCTTGAACTAACCAAACTATAATTTAAATCTCCAACTTCAGTTTTATATTCTTGCCCAACACCTGCTTTGCCTTCACAGACACAGAAACAACCACCATCAACACATTTCATCTGTCCAGAAAAAGTATCTCCATTTTTTTCACACACACCTTCACACAATTGAGGGTTACAATCACTATTAGAACCACACCTAACTTTACATCCTCTTAATAATAAAAGTATAACTATAATAATTAAAGCGACTATAGCTATTTTTAGTATCTTTTTATCCCTCTTTTCCACAAATAGAAGTTATTTCAAGTTATTTAAATAATTTACTCAGAATTTAGCTAATTTGTTTGATTTTTACTCCTTCAGAAGAGTCTTCAAGTAAAAATCCTCTCTTTTGAATTTTATTTCTTAATTGGTCTGCTTTTTTGAAATCTTTATTTTTTCTTGCCTTTTCTCTTTCTTCTGCAAGTTTTTTTATTTCTGCAGGAATTTTGTCTTTAGTTGTTTTCATAATTCCTAAAACAGAATCTATTTTTACAAAAGCATCAAAAGCAATCTTTCCACCTTTTTCTTCTTTATTTAATTCTTTAATAAAATTGAATATTATTGCAATTGCCTTAGGAGTATCAAAATCTTTTTTCATTGCATTTTCAAAGTCTTTTAAGAAGTTATCAACACTTTTTTTGTCTGCATCTTTTCGGGATTTACATTCTTCTAAAAATCTATCAATTTTCTCAAGACTATTTTTTGAATTAATTAAATTTTCTTCACTAAAATTAATAGGGCTTCTATAGTGAGTCCCAATTAAAAAAAATCTTATAACTCTATAATTATATTTCTTAAGAATGTCTCTTATTGTAAAAAAGTTTCCAAGTGATTTAGACATCTTTGTGTCATCAACCTTGACCATATTATTATGCATCCAATACCTTGCTAAAGGCTTACCATTTGCAGCTTCACTTTGAGCAATTTCATTCTCATGATGTGGAAATATTAAATCAGAACCACCGCCATGTATATCTATAGTTTCCCCAAGATGTTTTAAAATCATAGCACTACATTCTATATGCCATCCGGGTCTTCCTTTTCCCCATGGAGAATTCCATGCAGGCTCATTCGGTTTCTGTTTTTTCCACAATGCAAAATCTTGAGCATCTTTTTTATCTTCTCCACTTTTATCTTTAGATTTTTTAGCATCTTTTTTATTTAACTTTATTAATCGCCCATATTTCTTGAATTTCCTAACTTCAAAATAAACTCCATCTGATGTTTCATAAGTATAACCTTTTTCTTGTAATTTTTTAATTATTTTAATTATATAATCAATAGTTTCTGTAGCTTTAATCATTTTATCAGGATACAGAACATTTAATTCTTTCATATCCTCAAAATAATATTTTGTAAATTTTTCTGCAAGTTCTTTAACAGTTGTTTTTTCTTTATTTGCTCTTTGAATCATTTTATCATCAATATCCGTTACATTCATTGCATAATTCACTTTGTATTCTAAATAAATCAGAAATTTCCTTATTATATCAAAAGCAATAGCACTTCTTGCATGCCCTAAATGTCCATAATCATAAACTGTAGGACCGCAGACATATATTTTTACAGAATTATTTTTAACTTTAAACTCTTCTTCTTTTTTAGTTAAATCATTAAAAACAAACATAAAAAGAAAAAAGAATAAAGGTATATAAAATTATTCTTATTCTACCTTATTTTGCAACTACATTAACTATTAAAGTAGGATTATTAATTCCATCCAAATCACAATCTCCACTTAAATCTAACTCAAACTCATAATCTCCTACTTGAGTTCCTTTTTGAACATTAAGCTGGATATTATTCTTTGTAAATTTAGCTCCACTTAAAACCTTTGCAGTACCCTTTCCACCAACAAATGCAATATTCTTATCTGTGGTACCTATAGATTTGATATTGTATTCTAACTCACAATCCTTACCTTCATTAACAAATCCTATTCCAAAAGTCTTTCTAGAATTTATTCCAGTTTCAATACTCATAGGTCTAATAAATGCAGTTTCACCACTTTCAAAAGCATCGTTTAATGCAGAATCCATTTGACTTGTAGATTTATCTATAGCTCCTGTTAATGATAGCCTTACTTTATTAACAAAAAACAATCCCAAACCAAGCATAGCAATACCTATAATTACTATAATAATAGTATTCATAGAAAGCTCAATCGCACCTTTCTTTGATTTCATAAACATCACCTTAGCAAAACTAAATTATCTTGATATATAAATATTGCTCTTTTAGCCCACCCTGACAAGATGACAGCTATGCGTGAAGTATATAAACTAAAATGGTTATTCTTTATTATGCAACTAACTTCTGAATTAGCCGAGATAATAGGTGCTTTAATAGGGGATGGTTATATTTACAATAAAAATCATAAGTATCAAATAGGTTTTGTAGGCCACCCAAATAATGATAATCTATATTATAAAAAATTAAAAAAATTAATCTTTCGTGTTTGGATGAAAAATCCAAAAATAAGGATACGTGAAAGAGGATTAAGAATGGTAATAAACTCCAAAGAAATTGTTTCCACCTTATCTAATTCATTTAATATACCTTGCGGCATAAATAAATGTTTTAATGTAGTTATACCTTCCCAGATATATTTTCGTTGGGATTTACTGAAATTTACTTTATGCGGGATAGTAGATACAGATGGTTCTGTATTTGTTTCTAAAAAACCCGGCGTATTAAATTATCCTTCAATAGAAATCACCACCTCAAGTCTTAATTTAGCAAATCAAATAAAATTGGCTTTAATTAAAAAGGGATTTAAAGTCCCCAAGATTTGGAGCTATAAATCAAAAAATTTAACCTACAAAGTCGCTTTAAACGGACAAAAAAATTTAGAAAAATGGGTTAATGAGATAGGCTTTTCAAATCCTTATAAATTAAATAGGGCGAAAAAATATTTAAAATATGGGAAGAGGGGGAGTTGAACCCCCGACCCCACGGTCTTCAGCCGTCTGAGCTTCCTAAACCCGAAGTTTTAAGAATGTGCTCTCCCAGCTGAGCTACCTTCCCATACAAGCCTATAAATTAAACTTTCATTTTTAAAGCTTTCCATAAATTCCTACGAAGAGTATATATAATAAAACACATTCTAATCCTAAATCTATAAAAAATTAAAATGCCTAAACAACAATTATCTGATTATGTGAAAGAACAATTTAGTAAAAATATACCTGTTCATATTATAAGAGATGCACTTCTTGAAAAAGGTTGGAATATAATTGATGTAGATGAAGCTATAACTGATGCAAGAAATGAAATTAGCCTAACTAAAACAAAATCAACTTTGAAAGAATCAGAGAAAGATGAAATTAAACAATTAGTTGCAAAAAAATTAATAATTCCTCCAGCTGAAAAAGAAAATCCTTTTATACGACCAAAAATTGCCCCAATAAGAAGAAGTAAAATACCTCTAAAACCTTATTTCATCGTTTTCATTTTGTGTTTAATGCTTGCTTTATTATTTTTATTTCTAAGAAGTATTATATCAAGAAATACTTCGTTCTTTGGATAAATCCTTAACAAAAGCTTTAAATAGTCATTTTCTGTGGAATATTTTATGTCAGATTTAGGAGATTACAAACAAGAAATAGAACAAAAGTGGCAAAAATACTGGATAGATAAAAAACTTTACAAATTTGATCCTAAATCTAAAAAACCTATATATAGTATAGATACTCCACCACCAACAGTTTCTGGAGCAATGCATATAGGGCATGCCTTTTCATATTCTCAGCAAGATTTTATAGTCAGATACAAAAGAATGAATAATTTTAATATTTTTTATCCTTTTGGAACAGATGACAATGGCCTACCTACAGAAAGAATGGTAGAAAAAATGAAATCTGTAAAATCTACAAAAATGTCAAGAAAAGATTTTGTAGAACTATGTAGAAATACTTTAAAAGAAATAAAACAAGATTTCATAAATAATTGGATCTATATTGGTATGAGTTGCGATTTTTCAAATCCTTATTCTACAATTGATGCTCACTCAATTAAAACTTCACAAAAATCTTTTATAGAATTATATAAAAAAGGTTTAGTTTACAAAAAAGCTGCACCTAGTATTTGGTGTGTTAATTGTCAAACTGCAATTGCACAAGCAGAATTAGAAGACAAGGAATTAAGTTCAACTTTTAATGAAATAGAATTCAAATTAAAAGATAATAAAACTATTACAATTTCAACAACAAGACCAGAATTACTTCCTGCATGTGTTTGTATTTTTGTTAATCCTTCAGATAAGCGTTATAAAAGCTTAATAGGTAAGAAAGCAATAGTTCCAATATTTGAGCAAGAAGTAGAAATATTTGCAGATCCTTCAGCAGATATAAATAAAGGTACAGGAATTTTAATGATTTGTTCTTATGGTGATAGATTTGATGTTGATGCAATTCAAAAAAAGAATTTAAAACCCAGAGTATGTTTAACTAAAGAAGGAAAATTAAACTCTTTAGCAAAACAATTTGAAGGTCTTTCAATAAGGGATGCAAGAAAAGTAATTCTTGAAGAGTTAGAAAATAAAAATTTATTAAAATCTAAAAAACAAATTACTCACAATGTTAATGTTCACGATAAATGTGGAACAGAAATAGAATTTTTAGCAACAGAACAATGGTTCATAAATGTTATTGATAATAAAGAAAAATTCTTGAAAGTAGGAGATAAAATAAATTGGTATCCAAAATCCATGAAATCTAGATATGATAATTGGGTTAAAAATTTAAATTGGGATTGGTGTATTTCAAGACAAAGACATTTCGGTGTTCCATTTCCAGTTTGGTATAAAAAAGACGGTTCTATAGTTTTAGCAGATGAAAAAGAACTTCCAGTAGATCCTTTATCAGATAAACCTAAAGGACACAAAGAAGAATTAATTCCTGAAAAAGATGTTATGGATACTTGGGCGACTAGTAGCGTTACTCCTCAAATTGCTTTAAACTGGGCAAAAGATAAAGGTTTTGAGAATGTTGATTTTGATAAGATGTATCCTCTTTCATTAAGACCTCAAGCGCATGATATAATTAGAACATGGGCATTTTATACTATTGTAAAAGGTGTTTATCATAATAATAAACAACCTTGGAATGATATAATTATTTCTGGAAATGTCTCAGATCCCTATGGTGAAAAAATGTCCAAATCCAAAGGTAATGTTGTCTACCCTAATGAAGTTATTAAAAAATATTCTGCAGATGCACTAAGATTTTGGGCAGCAGGTTCAAAGTTAGGAGAAGATTTAGCTTACCAAGAAAAAGATTTAGTTACAGGACAAAAATTTATAACTAAATTCTGGAATGCTTCAAAGTTTTCTATGATGCATCTTCAAGATTACAAACTTCAAAAACCTAAGAAATTAGAATTTATGGATAAATATTTACTTTCAAAATTAAATGAATTAATTAAAAATTGTACAGATTCTTTTGATGCTTATGAATATTCAAAAGTAAAATCAGAAACAGAAAATTTCTTTTGGCATACACTTTGTGATAATTATTTAGAAATAATAAAAGATAGATTATATAATCCAGATAAAAGAGGAAAAGATGCAAGAATTTCAGCACAATACACTTTATACACTTCTTTACTTTCATGTCTAAAATTAATTGCACCAATAATGCCTCATTTTACAGAAGAAATTTATCAAAACTATTTTACAAAACAAGAAAAATCAATTTCAGTCCATATTTCACAATGGCCTGAATCAGACAAAAAACTAATTAATAAAGATCTAGAAAAAGTTGGAGATAGGTTTATAGAAATTCTTTCAGAAGTAAGGCAATTCAAAAATAAACAACAAAAATCACTTAAAACACCAATAAACTTAGTTTTAACTAAACCTGACGAATCTTTATTAAAAGAAGTTTTGGAGGATTTGAAAGCAGTTACAAGTACTCAAAATTTAAGTTTTGGTAAAGAATTACAAATTTCATTTGCTTAATTTTAAAATGTTAGAAAATATAAAATGGTTAGGAAATTCCGGATTTAAATTAATCTCTAATTCAGGAAAAATAATTTATATAGATCCATTCAAAACTACAGAAACCGAAAAAGCCGATTTAATTTTAATAACTCACGAACATTATGATCATTGTAGTCCAGAAGATGTAATTAAATTATCTAAGCCAGACACAATTATAGTTACAGTTCCAGATTGTCAAAGTAAATTAGCTTTAACATTTAATAAAATTAAAAATTTAAAATTGGTTGAGCCAGGAAAAAAATTAGTTATAGAAGATATAGAGATAGAAGCAGTCCCCGCATATAATATTGGAAAAAACTTTCATAGAAAAGAAAATGACTGGGTAGGTTTTATAATCAATATGGGCAATAAAAGAATATATCATGCAGGAGATACAGATCTAATTCCTGAAATGTCTAATTTAAAAGATATAGATTTAGCCTTAATTCCTATTGGCGGAACATATACTATGAATTCAGAAGAAGCAGCAAAATGCACCGAAACAATAAAACCTAAAATAGCAATTCCTATGCATTATGGAACTATAGTAGGAACTCTGGAAGATGCAGAGAAGTTCAAAAAACTTGCAAAATGCGAAGCAAAAATTCTAAGTAAAGCGTGACTTATTTTTAGAAAGAATTAAAAAACCCTCTTATTTAAATTACTTTTAATCAAGACTAACAATTTAACATGAATGCAAAAGAAAAACACGGACTAAAGAAGATAATTAACGAGCTTTCATTAATTAGAGGTAGACACACAGAATTAGTTTCAGTTTATATCCCTCAAGAATATGATATTAACAAGGTTATACAACATTTACAGCAAGAACAAGGAACCGCACAAAACATCAAATCTGCCTCAACAAGAACGAATGTTATAGATGCTCTCGAAAGAATGATAAGATCATTAAGATTATATAAACAAACCCCCTCAAATGGTTTGGCTATTTTTTCAGGAAATACTTCAGAAAGAGAAGGAAAAGTGGATTTAAATGTCTGGGCAATCGAACCTCCAAAACCCATTAAAACAAGATTATATCGATGTGACCAAACTTTTGTTTTAGATCCATTAAAAGAGCAATTAGAATATACTGATTTTTATGCTCTAATTGTTCTAGACAAAAAAGAAGCAACAATTGGATTATTAAAAGGAACATCAATAATCACTATAAAATATTTTCATTCTTCAGTCCCAGGAAAATTTAAAACAGGTGGACAGTCTGCAAACAGATTCAGAAATATTAGAGAAAATCTAACCAAAGAATTTTTTATACGTGTAGCTGATGCAGCAAACACAGAATTTTTACCAATAAAAACAAATATTAAAGGAGTTTTGATTGGTGGACCTGGAATGACTAAAAATGAATTCATAGACTCAAATTGTTTAAATGATGAATTACAAAGAAAAATTGTCGCAGTTAAAGATTTAACTTATACAGATGAATCAGGTTTGCATCATTTAGTTGAATCTTGTCAAGATGTGCTTGCAAAAGAAGATATCATTAGGGAAAAGCAGCTTATGAATAGATTCTTTGAAACTTTTGCAAAAGATGAAAACAAAATTGCTTATGGTATTGCACAAGTTAAAGAAATGCTTGAAATGGGGGTTGTAGATACCTTACTTCTTTCAGACTCGATAGAAGATAAAACTGCAGAAGAGCTAGAAACTATAGCCGAAAAATATAGCACTAAAACAGAGTATATATCAACAGAAACAAAAGAAGGAATGCAATTAAAAGAATTAGGAAAAGTCGGTGCAATACTTAGATATCCTATTGTTAGACAATAAAAAGGTGTAAAATTGAAATATAAAAAAAGAATTTTTACTTATAATTTACTTGGAAATTGTTTTTACTATTCAGGACTTTTGACTTTTTATAATTTACTAAGAAAATTTTCAAAAAGAAAATATTTAATCATCTTAATGTACCATAAAATACAAGAAAATATAGACTCTCATTTGGTTAATGCAACACCTAAGCAGTTTGAATCCCAATTAAAATACCTTAAAAGATATTATAAAATTATTTCTTTTAATGAGTTAAATAATTTTAAGAATATTAAAAAAGATTCAGTTATTATAACTTTTGATGATGGTTATATAAATAATTATGAAGTTGCTTTTCCAATCTTAAAAAGATATAATTCTAAGGCCACAATATTTTTAACAACTTCTTTAATTAACAAAAAAGATTTCCTAACAAAAAATATAATTAAACAAATGAGCAATTCAGGAATAGAATTTGAGTCTCATACTCTAACACACCCAGATTTAACAAAGATAACCCCCCAAGAATTAGATAAAGAGATTTATTCTCCTATTAAACATTTAAAATCTTTAATAAACAAAGAGTCTAAAATATTATGTTATCCTTATGGATTATATAACCAAAAAGTTATAGATGCCGCCATCAAAATAGGATATAAATATGCAGTAACAATAGACTTTGGTTTAAATACTTCTAAAACAAATAAATATCAACTTAAAAGAATGATGATGAATCCAGAAGAAAATCTAAATTTTTTTAAATTAAAACTTACACCATTATGGTCTTTATTAAGAAAAATATCTCATGGAGTAATAAAAGATGATTAAACCCAATCCGAAAATATCTATTGTAATCCTAAATTGGAATAGGAGAAATTTTCTTAAGCAAGCAATAGAAAGTGTGCTTAATCAAGATTATAAAAATTATGAAATAATCGTAGCTGATAATAATTCTACTGACGGTTCGTCAGAAATGATTGAAGAGAATTTTAAAGATATTAAACTTTTAAAATTTAAAGAAAACCTTGGAATAGAAGCAAGAAATATAGCCTTTTCAATTTTAACAGGAGATATAATTTTTTCTTTAGATAATGACGCAAAGTTAGGTAAAAATGCACTTTCAAAAATAGTCAAAGAATTTGAAAAAAATCCAAAATTGGGTTTAGTGCAATGTAATATTTTAACTTTTGACTCAAAAAATATTAGCAATTGGTTTCATGCACTGCCAAGAGAAAAATACTTCAAAAAAGAGTTTTATACTTCATGTTTTGGCGCAGGATGCAGTGCGATAAAATCAGAAGTTCTAAAAAAGACCGGCAATTATAACCCGCACTTTTTTAGTCGAGGAGAAGAACTAGATTTAGCTTATAAAATCTTAGACAATAAATATCTTATGAAATATTGCCCTAAAATAATAGTTTATCATGCAATCTGCCAAGAAAACAGATCTAATTCTAAAAATTATTATTTAGATCAAAGAAATATAATCTGGGCATTTTGGTTAAATCTACCTTTTCCAGAAGTTATAATCAAAACTTGTCGGTTTTTAATTGGAACTTTATTTAGAATAAGACTGAACTTCATGTTTAGCTATTTCAAAGCTATTTTTCACGCCTTTTTAGGTCTGCCTTGGGTAATTAAAGAAAGAAAACCAATTAAACATTCAACTCTAAAACTTATAAAACGGATAAATTCTACTGAAAAAGCTTAAAAGAACATTTTTAAGCCTTAAATCAAAAAATTTAAAAAGCTTTATCCTCTTTAAATCTAAAAAACCTATTAGGAGGCTAAAATGTCAGATAAAATATTACCTGCTGCTGCAATGGAGAAAATACTTAAAAAAGCTGGTGCTTTAAGAGTAAGCGATGATGCTAAAGAGGAGTTACGTGTAATTCTCGAGGAAATAGCTTCAGATATCTCAAATCAGGCCATAAGAGCCGCAAAACATGCTGGAAGAAAAACTATAAAAGCATCAGATATCAAAATGGCTTCAAGATAAATTGAACCAAAACTTAAAATTTTAAATTTGATATTTTGAACTATGGAAGACGTAAAAAATAGAATAGAAGCAATACTTTTTGTTTTAAATAAAGGTATAGAACTTCAAAGGTTGAGTGAACTACTTGGGATTGGCTCAGTAGGTATAGTCCAAAATGCTATTAACGAGTTAGTTAAAGATTATTCTGAAAAGAATTCTGCAATTGAGATTATAGAAGAAGAAGGGAAATTTAGAATGAATATTAGACGTCAATATGTTTCTTTAGTCAAAGATTTAATGACTAATACAGAATTAGACAGACCTTTATTAGAAACTTTATCGGTTATTGCCTGGAAACAACCAATTCTACAGTCAGAAGTTGTAAAAATTAGAGGAACAACAACTTATGAACATATGCAAGCCCTAACTGAAATGGGATTTGTTACAACTGAAAAATTTGGAACTTCTAAAATTGTAAAATTAACTCAAAAATTCTATGATTATTTTGATACTAATCAAGAAGCAATAAAAGGAGATTTTACAAAGTATAAAAAGAAAATTGAAGATACTGCGCAAACTGAACAAGCATTAGCTCAAAGATTAGAAGAAATTCAAAAAATAACTGAACATAACAAAAAGGTTGAAGAGCAAGAAAAGAGCCCAGAAACCCAAGAAAACTCAATAGAACAAGAACCCTCAAAACAGGAGGTTTAAATGTTTTCTTTTCTTAAAAATAAAATTAAGGATGCATTTTCCAAGATTAAAAAAGAAGAAGTAGAAATAGAACAAGAATCGCAAGATAATTCTAAAGAAGAAATTCAAAAAGAAGAATTAGAAAAAACAATCAAAGAAGAAAAAAGAGAAACCAAAAAAGAAAAAAAGAAAGAAGAATCTAAAGGAGAACAAAAAGAAAAAATAGACCTTATCGAAGAAAAAATAGAAACTCTAGAAAAAGAAGTGGATCAAGAAATTAAAGAAGAAAAAAAAGGTTTCTTCAACAAAATAAAAGAAACTATTTCTACAACAAAAATCTCAGAATCCAAATTTGAAGAACTATTTTCAATAATAGAAATTGCTTTGCTTGAAAATAATGTTGCTTATGAAGTTGTAGAAAAAGTACGTGAAGACTTAAAATCCGAACTGGCTGAAAAGGCATTTAAACGTGGAGATTTGGCTAATAAATTCAAGGATTATTTTAAGGAATCTTTAAGTTCAATTTTTGTAGAACCTTTTGATTTAATTGAAAAAATAAACTCTTCAACATCAAAACCTTTCGTAATTAATTTTATAGGTATAAATGGAACAGGTAAAACAACTACTATTGCAAAAATTGTACATCTTTTAAAAAAATATAAAATAAGTTGTATTGTTTCTGCATCAGATACATTTAGAGCTGCATCAATAGAACAGTTACAACACCATGCAGATAAACTTGGAGTAAAAATTATTAAGCATGATTATGGTTCTGATCCTGCAGCAGTTGCATATGATGCAATTCAACATGCAAAATCAAAAAATATTCAAGTAGTTTTAATCGATACAGCAGGAAGAATGCACTCCAACACAAATTTAATTGATGAACTAAAGAAAATAAAAAGAGTTGCAAAACCTGATTTAAATATTTTTATTGGCGAAAGTATAACTGGAAATGATTGCATAGAACAAGCTAAAGTATTTGATAAAGCAATAGAAATAGACGCCATTATCCTATCTAAAGCAGATATAGACGAAAAGGGCGGAACTGCATTATCTATTTCATATATTTTAAAAAAGCCAATAATTTATCTTGGAATGGGACAAGATTATGAAAATTTAAAAAAGTTTGATTCATCAGAAATAATAAAAAATTTAGGATTATAAAATGGCCTTAGAAAATTTAAGCAATTCATTGAAAGATAATTTAAAGAAAATTGCAAGAAGCATTTTCATAGATGAAACCATTTTAAATGAATTAATTAAAGATATACAAAGAGCATTAATTCAAGCAGATGTAAATGTTTCTTTAGTTTTTGAATTAACTAAAAAAATAAAAGAACGTGCCTTAAATGAAAAACCTCCTGCAAGTATAACTCAGAGAGAATTTTTAATTAATATTGTTTATGAAGAATTAGTTAATCTTCTAGGAAAAGAAAAAGTTTCAATCAATATAAAAAATAAACCTTCTAAAATAATGTTTGTGGGTTTATTTGGTTCTGGTAAAACGACTACTATTGTTAAATTTGCTAAATACTATTCTAAACGAGGTTATAAAGTCTGTGCTATTGGTTTAGATGTTTATAGACCTGCAGCAGCAAGACAACTTGAACAGGCATGTTCTGCAATAAATACTAAAACATTTATCTTATCAAACGAAAAAAATCCTTTAAAAATTTACAAGCATTTTGAAAAAGAACTTTCAGATTATAATATTGTATTAATTGATACTGCGGGAAGAGACGCACTTTCAGAAGACTTAATCAAAGAAATAAAATCTGTTTCAGATGAAATAAATCCTGATGAAACTTTATTAGTTCTATCTGCAGATATTGGACAAGCAGCAGAAAAACAAGCAAAAGCTTTCCATGAAAATTGTTATATTACGGGTGTTGTGATTACAAAAATGGACGGAACTGCAAGAGCAGGTGGTGCATTGTCTGCATGTTCAATTACAAAAACTCCTGTTAAATTTATTGGACTTGGAGAAAAACCTGATGATTTAGAAGAATTTAATCCAAAAGGATTTGTCTCTAGATTGCTTGGAATGGGTGATTTAGAAGCTTTATTAGATAAAACAAAAGAAGCTTTTTCAGAAGCAGAAGCAAAAGATCTCACAAAAAAAATGCTTAAAGGAGATTATAACTTAATTGATTTATACGATCAAATGGAAGCGATGTCTAATATGGGACCATTAAATAAAATTATGGATTTAATTCCAGGAATGGGTTCATTAAATATTCCTAAAGATGTTTTAAATATTCAAGAAGAAAAACTAAAAAAATGGAAATTTATTATGCAATCTATGACTAAGGAAGAACTTGAAAATCCCGATATTATTACGCCTCCAAGAATAGAAAGAATTGCAAAAGGTTCCGGATTAAATTCTTCAGAAGTAAGAGATTTATTAAAACAATATGCCCAATCAAAAAAGCTTATGAAAATGATGAAAGGTTCACAAAATCCAGAAAAATTAATGAAAAGTTTCAAAGGAAAATTACCCTCAGGTTTTAAACTATAAAAATGAAAATTCTTAAACAAGGTGCAGAAGCTATATTATATCTTACTAAAGCTAATACTATTCTAAAGAAAAGAATTCCAAAATCTTATAGAATTAAAGAATTAGATGATGAAAGAAGAAAATCCACAATTAGAAGAGAATTAAAACTTCTTGAAAAAGCATCGCAATTAGAAAATGTTCCAAAAATAATTTCATCATCTGAAGAAAACTTTGAAATTGAAATAGAAAAAATAGATTCTCCTTTAGTTAAAGATATTATAGATACTGTTGAAGATAAACAAAGAATTTTAATTTCAAGAAAAATTGGAGAAGGAGTAAAAAAACTCCACAATTTAAGTATAATTCATGGTGACCTAACAACTTCAAATATGTTTTTCTCAAAAAAAGATAAAAAAATTATTTTCATAGATTTTGGTTTAGGTTTTATTTCAGAAAAATTAGAAGACAAAACAGTTGATTTACATTTATTAAGACAGGCAGTTGATTCAAAACATTACATCCATGCAGAAGAAATATTCAAAGAAGTTTTAACAGGTTATAAACCTGACAAAGATTTTACAACTCGATTTGAAAAAGTAGAAAAAAGAGGAAGATATAAACATAAGCATTAAAAACCCTTGTATATAAAATCATAAATAATCTAAACAGCCCCGTAGTCTAGCGGCCAAGGATTCTGCCCTTTGGAGGCAGAGACAGCAGTTCAAATCTGCTCGGGGCTATATACAGTTCTGTGACATTAGAGAAACACTCCTTCCAAGATTTTTAGCCTCGAGTCTCATCTAAATTAATCAAAAAATTGCAAATTCGCGTACATTTTGAATGTGTGCAGAGATTCTATTTCAGTGGCTAAACATTACCTTTACTGAAAAAAGATGCGACACGTTGGCTGTGTGAAGGAATGAATTTTAAGATAAAATGGGGAGCAGGATAAATCCAAATTTAATTTGAGTATTACATTATCCGAGTTACCTTTATGTAGAATCTCAGACTTAATACTTCGTGCAAGACCAAACTAATTTAGGAAATCCGATTAATGACTTTTTTCTTATAGCCTTGCTTATATGGATACAAGAGAATTATTCCAACAAATAAATCCTAATTTTTTAAAAGCCTTGAAACAAGGAGGCTATGAAGGTGGTAAGTTCAAAGAACTTACTGATAAAATAAATTATAATCTAATAGTTGTAGATGAACTTCCTAATTGTGTTCCTGCAGTAAGAGCCCAACTATTTAACTTATTTGATGGTTTTATTGAAATAGATGGAAAACATTATCCTATTGGTGCAAATTATTGTATAGGCCTAGCTACAGGAAATATAGGTCAAGAATATACAGAATCTTCAAATGATCTGGGTAGAGCGTTAAAAGATAGAATGCACTTAATCATTGATACAGATTATTTTAGACCAAAACCTATAGATACTTTAGACATGTTAGTTGAAAATAGAAATCCTAGAGTAAACTTTCAGCAAGAAACTCAAGATAGGACAAAAGAAATAATTGACAAATATAATCAAACTTCTGAAATCGCCGTGCCCATTGAAAAATATTTAATCGCATCTTACTTAGTTCATGGTTTGGATTATTTAGACAACAAATATGGTGGAAGCAAAATGGGTTTAAAATCTGGCTGGCCAAATAAATTGGAAGGTCACGAAAAGGGTTCTGATGAATCGTTAACATTGCCTATTTCCTCAAGAGCCGCGAAATCAATTGTTTCACTAAGTCAAGCATTAGATCAAATAACTATAGAAAAAGGTGCAAAAGATTTAGATTATTTTAATTCAATGATGAACGCTTTTAAGTTTGTTTCAGCTTATTCAGGAATATTAAATGAATCTGCAGTCATGCAAGATTATAATGAAGATCATTATAGTGCAATAGATGCTGTTATCGCCACGACTCAAACACAATTTAAAGAAAAAGAAGCTCATATTATGGAAGGATTCAACTCAGTAAAACAAGGAGAGAAAGATCAGAACATACTTGGTTTATTTAGAGGAAGATGGTCTTTTATGAAAAATATTTTAGAAGCTGAAGCTGAAAGACGAGCGCAATTAAAAAATAAAAAATGACACTAGACATACCAGATAAAATGTTCGGAAAGGATATGAAAGAAGCACACAAGCAGTATTTAGAAAACTCTAAAAAAATTAAACAAACAACTCCTCAACCAGAAATTCAAAATGAAATAAAAGTTTCAGCAAATATAAATCTTGCAGATTATGTAAGAATGCCAAATTCAAATATTTTAATTTCAAAAGAACAAATGTTTAATAATTTAGATTTTAAGGATAGTCATTTCAAACTTGCAGAAAATAATCTTTACATGCCTTCACCTGCTGAATTTATGCCTTATTACTTAAATGTAATTCAAGCAAAACAAGGAAAGCAAATAATTTATGATGGAAATAATAAACCTCTAGACCCAACTGAAATTGATAGCCTATATCAAAGATTAAGTAAAAATTGTTGGGTTTGGTTAAATGCCGGATTTAAGAAAGATCAAAAAGATAATTTCAGTTTAATTAATTATTCAGTTAAAAATAATAGTTTAATTGAAACTCCAAAATCTTTAGAAAAATGTTTAATGAAAGATGGTTTTGCTGATTTAGATTTTAATAAGCAAGGTTTAGCAATTAAACCTTCTAAAATTAATGAATATAAAAAAAATAAAAATATTTATTTTTCACACCCAAGAGATAATTCTGTCGCGGGGTTCTATGCGGGTTCCGGTGGGGTCGGCCTTGATGGCTTGGGGATCCTTCTGGCTCGGGTTCCTCGCTCGGGGTATATGGATGCGCCGAAGGCGCGTAAATGCAAAATTCAACTGTTGCAAACTTGGAAAGTTTATTAAATTTATTTAGTTCTAAAATTCACGTCCTAGACTTCCTAGAGATCTTCTATTCCCATAGAAAATCAATGAAAGGATACAACTTGGGCTACACGCAGTTTTATAGCGCATAATTTTTTATGTCATAAAATTCAATAACAATAATTAGTAGTGATGAAAACCTTGGGTAAGTTTGAGTGAATATTAAAGTTATGGTGAAACTTAATAAAACTGCTACATCTGTCGCGAGGTTCAATGCGGATTCCGATAGGGTCAACCTTAATTGCAATAGGAATCCTACTAACTCGAAATCTTCAAAAAAAGACGAGACTTCCTCGCTCGGAATAACCCTTGTTGTCTTTGGACTTAATATCCATTTCAGATTACGATGAAATCATACAAAAATTTATATTCAAAAATCTGTTCAATTCAGAATTTAGAATTAGCTTTTAAAAAAGCTAAAAAAGGAAAGTCAAGCCTATTTTATATTAAAGACTTTCTTAAAAATAAAGATTTAGAGTTGCAAAGATTAAAGAGCGAATTAGAATCTAAAGAATACCTTCCCCGTCACTTAGAAAAATTTATTATAAGAGATCCCAAAACTAGAGTTATTCATTCTTCACATTTTAGAGATAGGATAGTTCATCATGCGTTGGTTAATCTCATTGAACCTATTTTTGAAAAAACTTTTATTTATGATTCTTATGCAAATAGAAAAGGTAAAGGTACATTAAAAGCTATAAAAAGATTTGATGAGTTTAAAAGAATAATAAGCCAAAATGGAAGAACTCCTAAAAGCGCAAAAGAAGAGTCTATGGTTTTAGGATATATCTTTAAAGCAGATATCAAACATTACTTTGATAGTGTAAATCATCAAATTTTACTAAAAATTATTAAGAGAAAAATAAATGACAAAAATACCCTATTCCTCATCGAAAAAATATTAAATAATTTTAATACTAAAATTAAAGAAAAAGGAATGCCTTTAGGAAACTTAACTTCTCAGTTCTTTGCAAATGTTTATCTTAATGAACTAGATTATTTCATAAAACATAAACTTAAAGCAAAATATTACATAAGATATGTTGATGATTTTGTAATCTTACATTCAAATAAAGAACTCTTGGAAGAATACAAAACTAAAATTGGTTATTATCTTAAAAATCTAGATTTAGAATTGCATCCAGAAAAGTCTAAAATCTTTCCTTTACACAAAGGGGTAAGCTTTTTAGGTTATAGAATCTTCTACTATCATAAACTATTAAGAAAAAGAAATCTTACTCAATTTAAAAGAAAATTTGAAAGTTTAAAGCAAGACTTAGAGCAAGGACTAATAGCCCACGAAACCTTTTTAGGGAGTATTGAAGGATGGCTAGGTTATGCAAGGTGGGCAAATACTTATAAATTTAGAAGACAAATTATAAAAGAAGTAAATAACGTCTCTAATAATCTTTAGCCCTCACTAAAAAACTAATTTATTTCTTAAGTATTACTTTCTCCGACATCCTTTCTTATCTTAGTGTAACCTTATTGTAACTAGAGAACAAACCACCTAATAGTGGTCGATTAGACACTCAAAAATATCCTTTTGTCTACGACTCTCTTTATAAATCAAGCCCAGCACAGGACACAAAAAATGAAACTAGACCCACACCAACATGAAGCCATGTATAAAGGCTGGCGTAATAGGGGCTCACAAATTAAAGGGGTAAATCAGCCAAGTTGTGACCTTATTATACATTTTCTTGAAGACATGGAAATCGGAGCTAATGTTTCTCCAGTTTCAAAAAAAGGCCCACGAGGTTATGGCAGGTTAAGAAACTTAAAATCAAAAATGCATACTCTTACTATAATTTTTCAAGAAGAAATAGGCTTACAGTCTTTAGCAAATTTAGTTAGCAAAGAGAAAGAATTATTAGTTTTAATAAATCGTATGAGAAGAGGAGAAATTTGTTCTGAAAGATATTATCATCAACCTCTCAAAGCAGTAGGTAATTATGTCCAAATACTTAAGACCTTTTGGCACTGGTATCAAAGAATAAAAAAGAAAGAAGGGATAGAGATTCCAGATATAACATCAGACTTAGATTGCAAGGATGCAAAACCTAAATTTAATTATTTCACAATAGACCAAGTTAAAAAAATGTGCGATGTTTCAGCTTATGATTATAGAGTTTTGATGATGTTTCTATTTGATTCAGGAATAAGAGCGCCAACAGAATTAATGAATGTTAGAGTTTCAGATTTAGAATGGGACTCCAAAGGAAATTATTATATTCTAACTATCAGGGAAGAAACAAGTAAAACTTTTGGAAGAAAAATAAGACTTTTACTTTGTTCAGAAATACTTAAAGGCTATTTAAACAAACTACAACTAAAAGATCATGAATATATTTTTACAAAGAACCCTCAAAGAGTAAACCAATATCTCAAAAAATTAGGCTTTGAAATTATGGGTCTAGGAACTCCTGCCGTCAAAGTATATAATAACAAAAAAACACAAACAATTACTAACGGCATTTCCGTATACGATTTTAGACATAGTTCAGCGTGCTATTGGCTATTAAGATACAAATCTGAGTCTGCTTTAAAGTACCGATTTGGTTGGAAAAAAAGTGATATGATTTTCTATTATACAGAACTTTTAGGGATGAAAGACACAATTCAAGAAGAGGATCTTTACATCGATACAAGCAAACCCTTACTTGAAAAACAACTACAAACTAAATGCAATGAGATTGATTTACTGCAAGAACAATTAAAATCTCAAGATAAGCATCTGAGAGAGATAATGGATATAGTAAAGGCTCTTCAATTAGAAAGGGTTATTGAGAGTAAAAAATCTTTATAATAGGATGGAACCATCTAACTGTTGGAAGTATACAAACAATTGTTTGAAAAATACAAACAACAACAAAACAAGAAATATATAAAATACTGCCTTAATCTATAGCTCTCAAATAAACTCTTTAATTTAACTACCCTAAGCAAAAAGCCTTAAGATAATAGAAAGATTTATATATCCTTATTAACAATTAGTTAATAACTATTAACAAAATGGAAACAGTAAAACCCAACATTAGAATATTGAAATTATTATTAAAAGATTTCACTATAAAACCCACAATAACAGTTTTATCAAAAGAAATAGATATGAGCAGAGTAGGAACATGGAAAGTTCTCAAAAAATTAGAAACTGAACAACTAATCTTTCTTTCCTCAGTTGGTGAAGGAAAAACTAGCACATACAATATTCTGTTAAACTGGAAAAATCCACTTTTAGTTAAAACTTTGGCTCTTGCTTTAACAGAAGAATCAATAAAAAATCCAAGATGGTTAAGTAATTTTAAAGAATTAGAATCTAAATTAGACTTTCTTTTAATTTATGGCAGTATAATACATTCACCAAAAGAAGCGAATGATATAGACCTTTTAGGAATAATTAGCAAAAAAAATTTTTTATTGATAGAAGAAATAATAAAAAAAATACAAAAAACTCAAATTAAAAAAATTCATCTTATAAATCTTACATCTGCAGAATTTAAGGCTGAGCTTAAAAAACCAAATAAAGTTTTTGTAGATGCAGTTAAAAAAGGAATAGTCTTATTTGGGCAAGAAAAGTTTATTAAATTTATAAATGATTTATCTAAAAAATGAAAAAAGAAATTAGAGATTGTTTCGTACTCGCTTTAAAAGACGAGAAAAAAGGCAAGAAACATAAGGGTCTTCTTATTAGCAGGCCAGATAATCCATCTGCAGAAGGATATATTGCGAAAGCGAAAGTAAACTTACAACTTTGTAGCGTTTATAAAGAAAAAGGGTTCGATTATAAAATTCCTGAAGAATGGTTTTATACTCTTTATTATTGTGCTTTAGCTATTTTGTCTAAATTTGGAATTGAAAGTAGAAATCAAAAATGTACTGCTTTTTTCTTAAGATATGCTAAAGATAACAAATTAATAGACTATGAAGATGAGTTTATTGATAGGATAACTGTCTATAGTTCTAAAGAAGAAAAATCTGATGTAGATGAAAGAGAATTAGCAAGGTATAGTTCGTCTATAACCAGTAAAGAAGTTGAGAGTAAATATCTTTATATGACTGAGCTTTGCAAAAAAGCAATATTTCAAGCAGAGGAAATAGTCTTTTCGGATAAAAATTTTAGAGTTCCTAAAGAATTGTACGAATAAAAAAGTTCATAATCCCTTAAATATAACTCTCTTTTGCTTGTTAAGCAGCATAATTTCCCAAAAAAAGATAAACTTAAATAACTCATCAATGTAGTGTCACAATGAGATGGGATATTTGCTCGGGGCTATACTTCTTTTTCTTTGCTACTTTAAAAGGATTACAAACCAAAATTTTATAAACTAGTTAATAATCTAAGTAAAAAGTTGGCAAAATTTAACAAAAAAAAACGAGGGGGTTTAGAAAGTGAAAACAAAATTTAATAACAAAATTCTAGTAATTGGTTATGGTTCAGTCTCACAATGTACAATGCCTATTCTTTTTGATCATTTTGATGTGGATCCCAAAAAAGTAACTGTTATAGATTTTGAAAACAAAAAAAAGGCTATAAAACCTTTAACAGAAAAAGGAGTAAATTTTTACCAACAAAGAATAACTCAAGATAACCTAGATTCAATTCTATCTCAACATTTAGATAAGGGCGGATTATTAATTGATTTAGGTTGGAATATCGGTGCCTGTGATATTATTAGATGGAGCCACAATCATAATGTCAAATATATTAACACCTCAGTTGAACAATGGGATTCAGTTGGAGAAATATTCACAAAAACACCTTATGAAAAATCATTATATTTTAGACAAATGTTATTAAGAGATATGACTAAATCCTGGCCAAATAATTCTGCAACTGCAATTGTTGATCACGGTGCAAATCCTGGTTTAATTTCTCATTTTACTAAGCAAGGATTATTGGATATTGCTAAAAAAGTTGTCAATCAAGCTGGTAAAACCAGAACAAGAATGATTAATGAAGTTATAAATTATGCTGATAGATTAGACTTTGCAAACCTAGCAAGAACTTTAGGTGTAAAAGTTATTCATTGCAGTGAAAGAGACACACAAATAACAAACAAACCCAAACAAGTTAATGAATTTGTTGGAACTTGGAGTATTGAAGGATTAAGAGAAGAGGGAACTGCACCCGCAGAAATGGGTTGGGGAACACATGAAAAAGAATTACCTAAAAATGCAATTGTGCCTCAAGTGGGTCCAAGAAATCAGATTATGCTTGCACAAATGGGAATAAACACTTTAGTAAGATCTTATGTTCCAAATTATGAAATTATAGGTATGGTTATTAGACATGGTGAAGCCTTTGGAATCTCAGATAGATTAACTGTTAGAGACAAAGATAAAAATGCTATCTACAGACCAACCGTACATTATGCATATATGCCTTGTGATGAAACCATAAGTTCATTGCACGAATTAAGAGCTAGAAATTATAATCTTCAAGAAAAATTAAGAATAATGAGCGATGAAATTATCCAAGGTGAAGATATACTTGGTGCTTTAATAATGGGACACAAATATAATTCATGGTGGACAGGAAGTATATTAGATATTAAAGAAGCAAGAAAATTACTTCCAGGACAAAATGCAACAACTATTCAAGTTGCTCTAGGTGTAATCTCTGCAGCAGATTGGGCAATTAAAAATCCTAATAAAGGTTTATGTCTTCCAGATGATTTACCTCACGATTATGTTCTAGATATTACCATGCCTTATCTGGGTAAATTTATTTCAGAACCTTATGACTGGACACCTTTACAAAATAGACCTGTTTACTTTAAAGAAAATTCAGCAAACCTACCTGATACAACAGATCCATGGCAATTTAGAAATTTTAGACTGCCAATGTAATTTTTTAATTATTTAAAATGGAACAAAAAGAGATTAAGAAAATAGAAAAAATTGCCAAAAAAAATGGAATACATCATATAGATGGAACTTCTATTCTTATTATAAATCATGATAAAATAAGATACAATTTTAAAAGATTTACATCTCATCTTCCAAGAGTGCAACCTTACTATGCAGTTAAAGCAAACTCTTTGCCAGAAATAGTTAAAACAATTTATGATCTGGGTGGAAGTTTTGATGTTGCATCTTATCAAGAATTCTTATTAATAAATAGATTAATTAAAAATCTCCCTTTAGAAGAAAGACAAAATTTTATCTGGGAAAAGATTATTTATGCTCACCCTATAAAAAATGAAGGAACCTTAAACAAATTAAATAGATACAAACCTCTGATAGTCTATGATAATGAGATAGAATTAAAAAAAATTAAAAAATACGCGCCTAATGCAGGATTAATTTTAAGAATTTGGTCTCCAAATACTGGTTCAGTTGTAGAACTATCTAATAAATTTGGTGCAGAAAAATCAGAAGCAGTTAATTTAATTGCAAAGGCAATAGATTCGGGTTTAACAGTAGAAGGACTAAGTTTTCATGTAGGAAGTCAATGTCTTAATTCTGTAAATTATACAACTTCTTTAGAAAATGCTTATAATATTTTTGAAGAAGCAGACTCAAGAAGTTATAAAATAGGTCACTTAGGACATGGAGATAGAAAAAGAATTTTAGATATAGGTGGAGGATTTCCAGTAAGATATAATGGTAAAGAAAAACGTTTTAAAAAGATTACTGAACTTTTAAATAATAGTTTTGATAGACTCTTTTCAGAAAAAGAATTTGAAATAATTGCAGAGCCTGGTAGATTTATGGTTGCAAATTCTGCGACTTTGGTTGCAAAGATTATAGGCAAAGCCACAAGAAGAGGTAAAACAATTTATTATATTAATGATGGTGTCTATCACACATTCTCCGGTCAGTTATTTGATCATATTAATTATACTTTAAAATCATTTAAAAAAGGACCACAAGAAATATCTACAATATTTGGCCAAACTTGTGATGGTTTTGATGTTCAAAGCCAAGCCACATTGTTACCAGATTTAGATTTAGGAGATTTAGTTTACGCAGAAAGTATGGGGGCATATACTAATGCTTCAAGCACTTATTTTAATGGATTCCCTCCTGCAAAGATTATACATATAAATCAATAGCCTCTTTATTAGAGATTATAGGCCCTTCTCTTAAATTTAGGTTTCTTTATAAATAGATTTATTAAACCTTGCTTACTTTATTAATCTATGAAAACAAAAGGTGTTGGAATTGTAATTTTGGGAATGGCTATACTTATGTTGAGTTTAGTTATTATGTTTAACCGTGCCCTAACGCAGATAGTCAATACTTCATGTTCTCATGGAGATACCTGTCCTATGTGGGGAACTCTTGATTTTTATACTAATTTAAGTCTCGGCTTGATTATTGCAATAATATTAATAGGTTTATTCTTAGTATTCCTTAAAGATAATTCTGTGCTTAATAGACTTTTTAATACTGAAAAATTAAAATCTCATAAACCCCTTTCTTTAGAAGAATCTCAAATTATTAAGTTAATAACAGAATCAAATGGATCAATCTTTCAATCTGAAATTGTAGAAAAAACTAATATGCCTAAAGTTAAGATATCTAGGATTTTAGATAGATTGGAAGGGCATGGCTTAATAGAAAGAAAAAGAAGAGGAATGACAAATATGGTTCTTTTAAAGCACTGAAACTAGTTTCATACAATAGCTTATAAGCTGTTTCTTCAAATTATTTTTCAATCAAAATTAAGGAGTTTGAAATGAAAAATAAAAGAAAAACACTTATAGAGAAAGAAACTAAAGTAGATAAGGCTAATAAGACTAAAATTATATTTTTCTCTATGTTAAGTATAATTGTTGCTATAATATTTATTTCATTTTTATTCTCAGATAAAACAAATGCCGATTTAGATAATAACAAAGATTTACAAACTTTAAGAATAAGTGTAAAGATACCCTGCCCAGGTCACGCATTATTAATATCTCAAAATATAAAATCTCTCCCAGGTATAGCAAATATAGATTTTGATCTTCCAAATATATTTGAAATTAAATATGACTCACAAAAAACATCTAGACAAGAAATACTCTCTCTAAATATTTTTAAAATTTATAGTGCAAAAACTTTAAATTAAAAGGTGAAATAATGACAAAAAGAAAATTTAAAATCAAGGGCATGCATTGTAAAAGTTGTGAGAAAATTATAGAAAATATTCTCCATAAAAATAAAAATATTAAATCAGTTAAAATTGATTATGTAACTGAAACAGGAGAAATATTATACAATTCAGATAAATTAAGCGAAGACAAAATTCTAAAACTCATATCTCAAGCAGGTTATGAAGGCTCAATTTTAGATGAAGAATCAAGTGATAGAAAAGGATTAAGCACATACTTAAGAGGTATAATTGCGATTATTGGGATTTTAGTTGCAGGTTATTTTATTTTAGGATTAACTGATAAAATTTCACTTCCTCAAATAAGCCAAAATATGAGTTATGGATTATTATTCCTTGTAGGAATTCTTACAGGATTTCATTGTATTGCTATGTGCGGAGGATTTGTAGTTAGTTATACTACAAAAGATGCTCAAGAAGGAAGAACTTCTTACAAATCTCATTTGTTATATGGTTTAGGAAAAACAGTATCCTATACTTTAATAGGTGCTTCATTTGGTTTTTTGGGTTCAATAATTACTTTTACTCCTCTAATGAGAGGAGTTGCAGGAATAATAGCTGGTTTATTTTTAATTATTTTTGGTATTAATATGTTGGGTTTGTTTTCTAGTTTGAGAGTGATAAGATTTAAGATGCCTTCATTTGTTAGCAAATTTGTTGGTGTGCAATCTAAAGAGCATAACAAGAGCCCATTAATTATTGGTTTGTTAAATGGTTTGATGATAGCCTGCGGACCATTACAAGCAATATATATTATGGCTGCAGGAACAGGCAGTTGGTTAGAAGGTGCAAAGTTATTATTTGTATTTGCTTTAGGAACACTACCTGTAATGATTGGATTTGGTTTTTTTACTAGTTTTATTTCTAGTAAAGCTACCCAAAAAATTCTAAAAATTTCTGGTGCATTAGTGATTATTTTAGGTTTGATTATGCTAAATACTGGATTAGCGCTAACTGGTCAAGGTTATGATGCAAGAACTTTAGTAACTAGTATATCTCCTAAAACTACTACTTCTGCATCATCAAATAATATTGCAATCCAGAAAAATGGCTATCAAGAAATAAGGATGGATGTTATTTCCTCTGGATGGTCACCCAATAAATTTATTCTAAAAAAAGGTGTTCCTGTAAAATGGATAATAACTGGAAAAGAACTTACTAGCTGTAATAATGCTATACAAGTTCCAAAATTAGGATTAAAATTTAATATTAAAAAAGGTGAACAAATAATAGAGTTTACACCTACAGAATCAGGAAGTATACCTTGGAGTTGTTGGATGGGTATGATACAAGGAACATTTATTGTCAAAGATAATATTGACATAACTAAGAGCGTAGAACTTAATCAAGAATTAGCAAAGGTTAATATCCCTAAGGCACGTGGTTGTGGTTGTGGAGGATAAACATGAAAAAAATAAACATTTCAATTAGAGGTATGCATTGCCAAAGTTGTGTTACATTAATTACCCAAAAATTAGAAAAGATGGAGGGTATTAAAAATGTAAATGTCAACTTCGCTACTGAAAAAGCAGCAATAGAATTTAATGAAAGTAAAATTGATGAAAATTCTATTATAAAGGTAATAGCTAGCTTAGGTTATAAGGCAGAAATTGCAACAGAGCTTAATGCAGATAAAGAAGAATTTAAAAGAAAAAAAGAAATTAAAAAATTAAAAAATCTTCTTGCATTAAGTCTTATTTTTTCATTTCCTGCTTTTATAATTGGAATGGTTTTAATGTGGTTTGGAGTAGATATTCCTTATAGAAATTTTATTTTATTTCTCTTAGCGACACCTATTCAGTTTATAGTTGGTTGGGGGATATATAAAAGTGCGTTTGGTGCATTAAGAAACAAAACTGCTAATATGGATACGCTTATTGCGTTAGGAACAAGCGCAGCTTATTTTTACAGTGTTTATGTGATTTTCTTTGAGTCAATGGCAGACCAATATTTTGAAGCTGCAGCAATTTTAATTACTTTTGTTATACTTGGAAGATATTTAGAAGCAATTGCAAAAGGAAAAACCAGTGAAGCTATAAAAAAACTTCTGAATCTTTCACCCAAGATTGCAACTGTAATTAGAGATGGAAAAGAAATAAAAATTAAAGTTGATGATGTTATAGTAGGAGACATAATAATCGTTCGACCAGGTGAAAAAGTTCCAGTCGATGGAAATATAATTGAAGGTTCTTCTACAATTGATGAGAGTATGATTACTGGTGAAAGTATACCTATAGATAAAAAAATAGGTGATTTAGTTATTGGTGCAACAATAAATAAATATGGAACATTTAAATTTAAAGCAACTAAAGTTGGAGCAGATACAACTCTTTCGCAAATTATAAAATTAATAGAAGATGCTCAAGGTAAAAAAGCACCCATTCAAAGATTTGCAGATAAAGTTTCAGCTTATTTTGTTCCTATAATCATAATAATTGCTTTAACTGCGTTTTCAGTGTGGTATTTTATAGTGGGTGCAGAATTTTCATTTTCATTAATAATAGCGGTTTCCGTTTTAGTTATAGCCTGTCCTTGTGCTCTTGGTCTTGCTACTCCTACAGCTATTATGGTGGGTACAGGTAAGGGTGCAGAAAAAGGAATTTTAATTAAAGGCGGAGATGCCTTAGAAACTGCGCACAAACTTTATGCAATTGTTTTTGATAAAACGGGTACATTAACAATAGGTAAACCTGTGGTTACAGATATAATAAGTGCAAGTGGAAATATAAATTCAACTTTAATTTTAGAACTTGCTGCAGGAATAGAACAATATAGTGAGCATCCATTAGGACAAGCAATTTTAAATTATACAAATGAAAAAAAGATAAACTTTGATAGTGCTAAAAATTTCAAAGCAATTCCTGGTCATGGAGTTGAAGGAATTTATAAAAATAAAATGTTAATTGTTGGCAAACCCGAGTACATAAAAACAATTGGAGATTTAAGTTTAATTCAAAATAAAATTATTTCACTTGAAGAGCAAGGAAAAACTGTTGTAGTAGTCTATTATAATAAACAAGTTTATGGTTGTATTGCAATTGCAGATACACCAAGGGAAGATTCTGTGCTTGCAGTAAGAGCTCTTCAACAAAGCAATATTTTTGTTTATATGATTACTGGAGATAATAAAAGAACTGCAAATGCTATTGCCAAACAGTTGGGAGTTAATCGTGTAATTGCAGAAGTCCTACCTCAAGACAAAGCAAGTAAGGTGCGTGAACTTCAAAAATATGGAAAAGTAGCAATGGTAGGAGATGGAATAAACGATGCTCCTGCATTAGCTCAAGCAGATATAGGAATAGCTATTGGTTCTGGTACAGATGTTGCAATGGAAACTGGAAACATAGTTTTAATGAATAACAAAACGACTGATGTAGTTAGAGCCATAAAATTAAGTAGAATGACTATGCACAAAATTAAACAAAATATGTTTTGGGCATTATTCTATAACTCTTTAGGTATACCTATTGCAGCGGGAGTACTCTATCCCTTTACTGGCTGGCTTTTAAGTCCAATTATTGCAGGTGCAGCAATGGCTTTGAGTTCAGTGAGTGTAGTTGTTAATACTTTATTTATGAAACGAAAAAGAATTTAAAATCAGGGGGTAAAAAATGCCATATCTAAATTGTCCTATGTTTGGTGGAAGTTATGGAACTGGAGGAATTTTACTAAGTTGGCTATTAAATATATCTATTTTAGTTTTAATCTTTTTAGGGATATATTTTTTATTGATAAAACTTGGTTGGATCAAAAGCAAATTTAAATCTTAATCTTTTATTAGGTTAAGATTGTATTTTTCTTTTAATTTGGACTCTTTTTTAATAATCTTTATAAATCCTTAAATAAATTTTAACTTATGAAATATAAGTACTACTTACTATTTGCTTTAATCTTCTCAGTCTCATTTTCAATAGTTCTAGCAGAGGAAAAGATTCAAGCAAAAACCTTTGTAAATGATTATGCGAATATAATTGATGAATCTACAGAATCGCAATTAAATCAAATTTTAAATGAAATTTATAATTCAGGAACTGCAGAATATTCGATTGTAACTATAAATTCTTTAGAAGGGAAAGATATAGAATCTTATGCTTTAAACCTTGCACAAAATAATCTTGGTGATAAAACCAAAAATAATGGTTTATTACTTTTAGTTGCAGTTGAAGATAGACAATATCGATTTGAAGTTGGAAGAGGTTTAGAACAATATTTAACAGATTTAGAATCTTCTTATATTGGTAGAGATTATATTGAAACTAATTTTAAAAATCAAGACTATAACAAAGGAATATTAGATTCAACTTTAGAAATTCAAAAAATTCTTTTTGGAGAAATTCCACCAATAAATAAAGCAGAACAAAAGGTGAATTTTAAACCTTTAATTTTTATCATAATCTTTTTCATAATCTTTATACTTTCAATGTTCTATAAGATTTGGATTTTCAAACAATATAATAAAAAAATGAAAGATAAAAAATATTTCAAAGCTGCAAAGAATGCAACAATTTTCTTTGGTGGGTGGGGTATTGGCAGAAGTATGGGTGGTTCTCCTGGTGGAATAGGTTCTGATGGTTTTGGAGGATTTGGTGGAGGGAGCTTTGGCGGTGGAGGTGCTTCAGGAAGATGGTAAAATCAAAAAAGGTTAAAAAAATCAAGTGTAAAGAACAATTATTATTATGTCCAAGATGTAATATTCATATGAAAAAGTTAATTAAGAAGGATGTAATAATAGATGTATGCCCTAATTGTAAAGGTATGTGGGTTGATGCAGGAGAATTAGAAAAACTCGCAGAAATGAATCTTTAAGGAGGAAGAAAGATGAAAAAAAGTTCAGAAAAAAAGAAAATGAGTAGAAATTCAATAATTCTAATTATTGTAGGAATAATTTTAGTTTTATGGGTTGCAAGTTCATATAATGGGTTAGTAAAATTAGATGAAGGTGTAAATGGTGCATGGGGAAATGTTCAATCTGCTTATCAAAGAAGATTAGATTTAATTCCAAATATAATAGCTTCTGTCAAAGGTTCAGCTGAATTCGAAAGTGAGATGCAAACAAAAATTGCCTCATTAAGATCAGGAATTGGCTCAGCAACAACACCTGCAGAAATTGATTTAATGGGACAAAAAATTAACACTGCTATTAGTTTAGTTTATGAAAATTATCCTCAAATAAAATCAACAGAAGGATTTAGAACTCTAGAAGTCTCTTTAGAAGGTACAGAAAATAGAATTAAGACTGAGAGAGATCTTTACAACGCAGCTGTTAAAGCTTATAATATCAAAGTAAGAAAAGTTCCTTCAAATATTGTAGCTGGAATATTTAACTTTGATATAAAAGATATGTTTAAAGCAGATGAAGGCGCTGAAAAAGCCCCAAGTGTTAAAGAGATTTTAGCAGAGTAAACTTCTTTTTTTTCTTTTTTTCTTTTAGTTAACCTTATTAAGATTGACTCTTTATTTTTAAAAAAAATGTTAAATAAACATCAGGAAATCGCCTTAAATTCAGGATTTAATCTCGGAAAGAAAATAACTAAATTAATAGAAAACTTATTTCCAAAAATAAGAGATAAAAAACAAAATCTTTACAATTTTAAAAGCCCCTATCTTGAAAGGTTTAATTATACCTATCAAGAAAATTTTAAAAGATATCTAAAACTTTCTATTCAGACAACTTTAGCAGTTTTCTTTTTTGCAATAGTTACTTTATTTGTAATAATTATACAAAACAAAATCACTTTGCTTTGGGAAATGGATTATATCTCTTTTTTTAAAGCAAGGTTTATAGTATTAATTCTAATCATATTATTTTTTATATTTGTATCTTATAAAGCAAGTAGAGAGTAACCTTGACTAGAAACATTTTTATATTTAGCTTTATCTTAAACATTATCTACGGAGGCAAAAAATGAAAAAAACATTTATTTTAAGCGTTATAATATTAGCATCACTGTCTTTAGTTTTAACAGGTTGCGGTGAAGAAAAAGGAGTAATAGAATCTTCAGGTGCATCAGAATTAACTTACACACCTGATATGGTTGAACTTTCAGTAGGTTATGCAATTCTAAAGCCAACAGCACAAGAAGCACAATCTTCGGCTTCAGAAGTTACAAATAAAATTATCCAAGGATTAAAATCATTAAATATCCCAGAATCAAACATAAAAACAGAATCTCTAAGTTTATATGAAGAAAAAGATTGGTCAAATGGTCAAAAATCTTTGGGTTGGAGATCCAATCAAATAATAAAAATAAAATCTTATGATTTAACACAAGCAGGAACTATTATAGATAATTCAGTTAGTAATGGTGCAAATCAAATAAATTATATTTCATTTGGATTTAAACCAGAAACAGAAGTAAAATACAAACAAGATGCAATCAAAGAAGCAATAAAAAATGCTCAAACAAAAGCAGAATCAATGGCACAAGGATTAAATTCTAAACTTGGAAAAATAAAATCAGTTTCAGAATCCAACTATTACTACAGTCCAAGAATGTATGCATTAGAATCTGCAGATTTAGCAAAAGCATCAGGTCAGGCATCTTCAGTTCTTCCAGGAGAAGTTGCTGTAACTGCCAATGTAGTGGTTGTCTATTATATTAAATAGACAATCATAAGAAATTAGGATGTTTTGAACCATCAGGTTTTTTCATATACCTGAGCAATTCATTTAGTTTTCCATTTTGGCAAAAAACGCCACATTTGTTGGCATTTATTTTTTCAATTATTTTTTTTCTCTTTTCACCATTCCATAATTCTTCAAAATTTTGAGTTTTTAAATTTCCAATTATAAATTCTTCTTTATCTCTAAGATTTTTACAAAATGCAACATTACCATCAGCAGTAATTGCGGTAACAAAATTATGTACATAACATTTTTTATCTTCTTCACAAGCACTTAAAGAGGGTGTTATAGCCTCTATAAATTCTGTACCTTTTTCTCCATATTTATCTTGCGTATATTGAGAAGTTAAAATTTTAAAGTTTTCATCTTCCAAACTTTTTTTCGCTTTTTTAAATAATGGAACAACCTCATTATTCCACCATTCTGAATTTTCAGAACCAATTTGATTTAAGGGCTTACCTTGAAAATAATCCACACCTAATTTTTTTGCAAGTTTAGCTTCCTCGTAAAGTTCATGATAATTGTCTGGATGAACCATCATGCTTAAGCCTATAGAGATAGTTTTATTCATGTTTTTTCTTACTCTTACAAACTCTTTTATATTTTCAATTATTTTTTCAAAATCAGCAGTTCCATGACATTTTTTAAAAGTATCTGAAGTTGCAGCACCAAGACTTATTCTTATCCAAGTGCAACATTCAACAATAGTGGGTATTTTTTCAGGAGTCATTAAAATTCCATTAGTAAACATACCATTTTCCATACCAAGATCCCGTGCAAGTTTCATATATTCAACAGTATATTTATTTACAAGTGGTTCTCCACCACCTGTCCATATAAGACCTTTAATCCCTACTTTTGCCAGATTTTTAATTATTTTTTCAAGTAACTCTTTGTCCATTACATCTGCACCTTTTCTATGATCTTCCCAACAGCACCAAATGCAACTTTCATTACAAGCATTACTTGGATCAATTTCAATAGTAATTGGATAAACAGTTTCATCTTTTAACCAAGAGTTTAATCTATCTGTATGCCACAATATTTTCTTTTGTATATCGAATTGTTGTAAACTCATTTAAATTCACCTTTAATTTTATTCCATTTATCTGTATTTAATGACAAATCCTCTGGTAGATTAAGACCAGATTCTTTTCTTGTTGTTTTTTCTATTTTAGGATTATACTTTTTAATAATATTATATAAAGTATCTCTTTTTCCCGCAATATGAACTACTCCCTTTAAATTTATTTTAATTGTAAGCATAATGTCTTTAACTAATTCATCTAAAGGCATTCTGCAAGTATATTGGTCTATAAAAACTTTTTTGTAAGGAAAATTATTCTTATCAAAAAATGAAGTCCTTATTATCAAAGAGTTTTCAACCATCTTAACATAGCTTTCTCCAATTAATTTAGTTAATGAGTAAAAGTTTATTGGATTAGGCATATCCTCTTCTTTATAATCTCCTTTTTTACCATCAAAAATTGTATCTGTACTAATATACACCAATTTAATCTTTAATTCAGCACATGCCCTAGCAACATTATAAGTTCCATTTACATTAACATTATAGGCTTTTTCTTTGTTTTCTTCACATTCTTTAGCACCAACTAATGCAGCTGCATGAATTAAAATTTCAGGTTCAGTTTTTTCTAAATAATTATAAATTTTATCATAATTTGTAACATCTACTTCTTTTTCAGAAGGTGCTAGAAATTCATAACTTTTATTTAATTCTCTGCCTAGTTTCCCACTTCCACCAAATAAAGCTATTTTTTTGTACATATTTCAAACTTTTTTCATAGCTTTTTAAACCTTATTATCAAAATCCAAAATCTTTATAAACCTTTGACCTATCCAACAATTAAGGATGAATCAGTTTAGGCTTATTCATACCGGAGACAACTTATTTCTCCATTATAGGCCTATTTGAGACTCATTAAATAATAAAATGGCAAGAATGTATTCAAGAAAAAAAGGAAGAGCCGGTTCAACTAAACCAAGTGTTCTTAAAATACCTACTTGGGAAAGATACGATCCAAAAGAAGTTGAAACTCTAGTTCAAAAGCTTGCTAAATCAGGAAAATCAAGTTCAGAAATTGGAATAATTCTAAGAGATACCTATGGTATCCCAACTGTAAAACCCATAGTTAACAAAAAAATAACTGAAATATTAAAAGAAAATAAACTAGGTTCAAAAATACCTGAAGATTTAATCGCATTAATAAAAAAAGATATTAAAATTATGAAACACCTTGAGCAGAACAGAAAAGATCAACCTGCAAAAAGAGGAATGACAATCACAGAATCAAAAATAAACAAATTAGTGAAGTATTATAAGAAAAAAGGCATTCTCCCACAAGCGTGGAAGTATGAGAAAGAAAACGCTAAGTTGCTTATAGAATAAATCTTATTAGATTTAATTATTTATAATGCACAACTTCCTAGAATCTATAAAAAATTCTGCAGAAAAGTTCAAATCAATTTCACCAAAATTTGTAAGAATTATCTCTCATTTAGATACTGATGGTTTGTGTAGTGCTGCAATTCTAATTGCTACAATGCAAAGATTAAATATTAATTTTTCTTTATCCATACTCACTCAACTTGATGAAAAAATCATTGAAGGTATTCAAAAAGAAAGTTGCTCTTGCATAATCTTTTCAGATTTAGGTTCAAGTCAATTAAATTTTCTTTCAGGTTTGCACGGAAAAGATGTTTTTATTTTAGACCATCACAAACCAAGAGAAGCACCATGTAGTTTTACGCATGTAAACCCGCACTTATTTGAAATTGATGGCGGTTTTAATATTTCTGGTGCAGGTGTCTCATATTTATTTGCAAAAGCTTTAGATGAGCAAAATATAGATTTGGCCCATATAGCTATTATAGGTGCAATTGGAGACTTTCAAGAAAATAATGGTTTTAGAGGTTTAAATGATTTAATTTTAAAAGACGCAATACTTGCTCAAAAGATTATTGTTAAAACAGGACTTAAAATTTTTGGTGCGCAAACAAGATCACTTGCAAAAGCAATTCAACTTTCTACAGAACCCTATATTCCTGGAGTAACTGGATTTGAAAATGCTTCAATAGAGTTTTTAAAATCCTTAAATATTTCTCCACAAAAAAAACTTCCAGAATTAACACAAGAAGAATTGCAAAAATTAGTTACCGCAATAATTATGAAAAGAATGTCTACAGAAGATAATCCTGAAGATGTGCTAGGAAATTTATATTATTTAAATTCAGAGCCTGAAGATTCTCCAATAAGAGATTTAAGAGAATTTTCAACTTTATTAAATGCAACTGGAAGATTAAAAAAATCAAGTTTAGGTATTGGTACTCTATTAAATGATTCAAAAATTAAAGCAATAGCTATAAACACTTTGAATGATTATAAAAAAGAACTTTTAGATTCTCTAAATTGGTTTTATAACAATAGAAAAACAAATAGCATCGTTGAAGGAAAAAATTATGTTATTATTAATGGCGGAGATAATATTAAAGAAACAATTGTTGCAACTCTAGCAATGATGATTTGCAAATCAAATCTTTACAAGCCTGCAACTTATATTATGGCTATAGCTTACACTTTTAATAATGAAATCAAAGTTTCAATGAGGATGGTTTCACCACCTGAAGGAGTAGATCTAAGAAAACCTTTACAACAAATGATAGAGAGAGTAGGCTCTGGAGAAATGGGTGGCCATTCTTTAGCCTGTGGTGGTGTGATTAAGCTAGAATACGAACCTAAACTCATAGCTGCTGCAAAAGAGGTTTTTGAGCAATATGCTATGGAATTATAAACTCTCTAGATTGTAATAAAAAAACCTTAATAAACAGAAAGTTTTATTAAGCTCTCTTTTAAAATTTAAAAAGGTTAAATATAAATTACAATAAAACCTAAAAAATACTAAAAATGGCAGAAGAAACAAAACAAGCATTAACAAAGCAAAAAAAGAAATGGTTTGAAGTATATGCTCCTACTGAGTTTAGATCAGCATTTATAGCTGAAATTCCTGCCTTTAAAGCAGAAGAATTAATAGGTAGAGAAATTGAAATTAACCTGTCTTACCTTCTTGAAGACCCTAAAAAACAGAATTTTAAGGCCTCTTTTAAAATCATAGAAATAAACCAAAATAAAGCCCTTACATCTATAGTTTCTTTCAAATTTGTTCCTACAGCTTTAAAAAGAATGATTAGAAAAGGCAAAGATAAAATAGATGATTCTTTTGTTTGTAAAACTAGTGATGGCAAAAGACTTAGAGTAAAGCCTGTAATGATCACAAAAGCACACACTAAACGTAATATTAAGTCTAAAATAATTAAGATAACTAGAGAACAAATAACTCAAAAAGCTTTGACTGTAAATGCTACAGAATTCTTTTCTGAAGTAATAAACAATAGGTTGCCTATGTTAGTAAAAGATGGTGCAAAAAAAGTAATGCCTCTTAGTTTGGCTCAAATAAGACAAGTTATATTACTAGACAAATAAATTTTAATTCTACTTAAAACTAAAACAATAATTATATAAATAAAAACATCTAATTTTAACTCATCAAGCCTTCGTAGCTCAACGGTAGAGCAATTGCCTTGTAACAAACTTTAGGAAAGTTTGATCATCAAATCAGCTTTCTAAAAGCAAGGTAGCAGTAGGTTGGGGGTTCAAATCCCTCCGAAGGCTTTCTTAACATGGATCCAGACAAAAAGACAGTTTTAGTTACAGGTGCAGCAGGATTTATAGGCTCTCATCTATCTGACGCCTTGGTTGCAAAAGGTTATAATTTAATTGGTGTAGATAATCTCCAAACAGGATTTCTTAAAAATTTAGAATATGCTTATAATTTTGATAATTTTAAATTTATAAAAGCAGATGTAAATAATTTCAATGAAATTTCTCCAATTTTTTATACTTTTAAACCTAATTTTGTTTATCATTATTCTGCAACTGTGGGTGTCAAAAGAACCCTTGAAAAACCTTCGGAAGTTTTAAATGATATAGATGGAATAAAGAATATTCTTTTATTATCGAAATCAACAAGTTTAGAAAAAGTTTTATTTAGTTCATCAAGTGAAGTTTATGGTGAGCCTGTAACTCTCCCTCAAAATGAATCCACTACTCCTTTGAATTCAAGATTACCTTATGCAGTTGTTAAAAATTTAGGAGAAGTTTTTCTAAAAACTTATCAAAAAGAACATAATCTGAATTATACAATTTTTAGATTTTTTAATACATTTGGACCAAGACAATCTGAAAATTTTGTAATTTCTAAGTTTATTAAATCGGCATTAAAAAATGAACCTATAACTCTTTATGGTGATGGGACTCAAACAAGAACTTTTATTTATATTCAAGATAATATAAATGTAACAGTTCAAGCAATAGAAAATAGTTTATTTAACAATCAAACAATAAATATTGGTTCAGAAAAAGAGATAACTGTCAAGGAACTTGCAGAAAAAATTATTTTATTAACTAATTCAAAATCTCAAATAACTTACCTTCCAGCACTTAAAGAAGGAGACATGACTAGAAGACAGCCAAATACTAAACTAATGCAAGAACTTACAAAAAATAAACTTACAGACTTTGAAGAGGGACTTAAGAAAACAATAGAATATTTTATTTCTCATTAACAATCTTATTATCTATTAAATCTTCATACAGTTGTTTAGAAAATATTTCCGCACCCTCATTGTTTAAATGATCTGCATCTTTGTATAATTTAATTTCTTCAGTAAAATTAGAATACTCAAGTAAATAAACTTCTTCATTATTTTCTATTAATTCTTTAATTAGATTATTATATTGGCTAAAATTAACACCCCCGTTTTCAGCTTCAGCTATATATTCTTTAGTTACAGGATAATTTATTAATATTATAGTTTTATTCTTTTCTTTAGCAAGATTAAAACTTTTTAAGAAATATTTATATTGTATGGTATTTAACTCAGAAGTATAGTTTGAAAATTGGACTCTAACTTCATATTCTGCAGACGAAGTAAAATTAATTTCTTGTTTTGTAGAATTATATTCTGTTTTTATTTTTTTATTTAAACTATCTAATAAATAACTTCCAATATAATCTCCTGAAGATATTAAAGGCAGATAACCCACAATATAGGTATCAAATTTAGAAATTTTAGCAAGACTTTCAATTTCTTTAAAAGTCATGAATTTTTTCCAGTACCAGATACAACAATCAAAACTATTACTCTCTTCTTGATCAGTTAAGCTGTTTAAATCAACAGTCATAACAATTACTTTAATATTATCCGTTTGTTTAAGTGCATTTCTTAATTTAAAGAAGTTCTGACTATATTTCTCACCACCCACAGCATAATTAAATGAATTAGGTATAAAATCACTATTAATTGCATTTGCAGGATGAGAATCCCCAATAAACAAAATAGAAATATTATCTTTATTTTCTATAAAAACATTTTCTGCTCTAAATGCTCCCTTTTTAATAAGAATATTATTAGTATAAATAGAATTAACTATTAAAAAGCAGATTACTGCAATTATTGAAAATAATATTATTCGCTTTATGAACTTTATCCAATCCCTTTTTTCGTTTTCTTCCATCATTTAAATTCCTCTAAAATTGGAAATAAATAAACTCGGTTTTATTAAACATTCCAAATATTAAAATTGCAATTATTAATAAAATATATATTGTCCATCTGAGATATGTGGCTTTACTTGATAAAAACTTTCTCATTTCAGTATGTCTCTGCATCAAATGCACGCATTCCATAAATAAAATCATAAGTATACAAATAATTACATTTATTCTACTTAATTTACTACTAGTTAAAAATAGTTCTATAAAACTTGTCTTTAAATTAATAAAAGCATGTGTAATTACATAAATCGCATCACTCATTTTATTTGCTCTAAAAAATATCCATGCAAATGTAACTAAGAAAAAAGTTATTGCTACTTGCACAAGTTTATAGAATTTTGGAAATTTAATTAAGCCAATAATCTCCACAAATTTTTTTCTTATTTTTTTAGTCCACATAGCAAAAACCATATAAAAACCATGTAATGCACCCCAGATTACAAAAGTCCAATTTGCACCGTGCCACAGCCCACTTATTAAAAATACTACAAATGTGTTAATATATGTCCTTTTAACAGAGAGTTTATTGCCTCCTAAAGGTATATACAAGTAATCTTTAAACCATGTTGAAAGTGAAATATGCCATCTTCTCCAGAATTCTGCAATTGATTTAGAAAAATAAGGTCTCTTAAAATTATCCATTAAACTATAACCCATAACTTGTGCAGAACCAATTGCTATATCTGAATATCCTGAAAAGTCACAATATATCTGAAAACCAAAAAATACTGTCGCAAGTATAAGTTGTACACCTGTATACTCAAAAGGTTGATTATAAACCATATTTACAAAAATTGCCAATCTGTCTGCAATAACTATTTTTTTGAAAAATCCCCATAACATCAATTTCAAACCATCTACAGCTCTTTGATATTCAAACTTATTTTCTTTAAAAAATTGAGGTAAAAGATTTGCAGCTCTTTCTATTGGTCCAGCAACTAATTGTGGGAAGAAAGTTACATAAACTGCATAAATACCAAAATGTCTTTCAGCATTTATCTTACCCCTATAAACCTCAATTGTATAACTTAAAGTTTGAAAAGTATAAAATGAAATTCCAACTGGAAGTAAAACTTTCAGAGTTAGAGGTGAAAAATCTATACTTATTAATTTAAGCACTTCTCTTAAGGATTCATTAAAGAATGTAAAATACTTAAAAGCAAATAACATTCCAAAATTACTTATTATACTTATCCATAAAAATATTTTTTTTCTTATCTGTGTTGTAGATTTAGTTATTTGAATTCCAGCAGCATAATCTATGACTGTGCTTATTAAGAGAAGAATAGCATACTCAGGTTTCCAACTCATATAAAAATAATAACTGATTATTAAAAGTAATATCCATCTATATTTATGACTTAATTTAAAATATAAAAATACTACAATTGGAAAAAATATCAAAAAATGTATTGAGTTAAATAACATATTTATTTTATTTAAGATTCATTTAAATATTTTATGCTTCATCCTTATGAAATATCTGCGTCTGAACCCATTTAAAAGACATATAAACCTTCTTACCAAAACTAAAAAAGTTTTCTCTTATAAATCTATTTTTGTATAAATTATATAATATAGATCCTATTAATCTTCCAAACTTCTCTTTTAAAAATAAATCCATATAATTTAACATACCCATCTCAAAAGCGTTTCTTCTTTCTTTTGCAGTAAATTCAAGTGTTTCAAACACAGCCCTATTCTCCCAATAATCTGAAAAGTTTAGATAATCTTCAGGATTAAGCAAGAAAGTTCCATTTTCTTTTATCCAAGTGTAAAGTTCTGTTTCTGGATAAGGTACCAAATTATAGAATCTAACATTATTTATTTTTAATTCTCTAGTAATCCTTAAATCATTTAAGAAGGATTCAAAAGTAGATTCAGGTAAACCAATAATTAAATTACCCTGAGTTCTTATCTTGTATTTATGCACAATTTTAATTGCATTAATTATTACTTCTGGAGGTTCAGCTTTTTTAATAGACTTCAGAACATAAGGATCAAAGCTTTCAATACCAAATGCAATATTTGTACAACCTGCTTGTTTTAATTTTTTAATTTGTTCATCATCCACTTTATCAGCTCTTATTCCACTACCTAATGCAAAATTTATTTTCAGACCTCTTTTAATAATATCATCACAAATTTCATGCACTCTATTTTTTAAACAAGTAAAATTATCATCAGAGAATTCAAATAGTCTAAAACCTTTTTTGTACCAATATTCAATTTCATCAACAACATTTTTAGCACTTCTAAACCTAAAAGCACGACCAACAACAAACTTTACAGAACAATAAGTACATTGATGTGGGCAACCCCTAGAAGAAACTAAAGGTATTCTTCTAACTAAGAACTTATTCATTTCAAATAGTTCATATGCTGGGAAAGGAAGTTTATCCAGTTCATGATAAAAAGGTCTTGGAGGATTTTTTATTATTTTGCCTTCAGAATTTTTCCAACATAAACCAAGAATGTCTTTTAAAGGTTTACCTTCTACTAATTCTAATAGTGTAAATTCTCCTTCACCAACAACAACATAGTCTGCATTACATTCCCTCAAAATTTTTTCTTCAATTATAGAAGAGTGTGGTCCACCAACAATAAATGGAATATTAAATTCTTTTTTTATTTTATTAATAAGTTTATAACTATTTATATATCCTAAACTTATTAAATTCATACCTATAAAATGAGGTTTAAATTTTTCAATTTTTAATCTTAAATCTTTATAATTTGGATACAAACGCATATCCATAATCTGAACAAGATGTTTATTTTGTCTAAGAAATGCAGCTAAATAAGCAATCCCTGCATGAGGTATGGTTGGTTTTTCATATCTACCTAATCCAAGTGGAACAATTAACAATACTCTTTTTTGGTTTATTAATTTTTGATTCATTTAAGAACAAAAAAGTCTAACTTAAACGGCTTTAAAAAACTTTCTAACTGAGTTTTTTGAATTTTAATAATAAGTATGTTGAAGGCATACCTAATAGTAATATCAATAATACATTAGTTATTCTCCAGATTAACATTGCTAATACTGATTCTATCACAGGAATTTTTATTAAATTTGCAACAAATACATTAATAATTTCAGATATACCTAAATTTCCGGGAGTTATTGCTATTAGTAAAGCTAGGGAATTGATAGAGGTGATAATTATTGCATAAATAAACGGAAGCTTATAGCCTATTGAACTATAAGCTAAATTATAGCTTATGGCTATGAAAATAAATTGCATCAATGCAATTAAAGTAGTCTTAAACATTAAACTTTTATTTTTTTTAATAATCTGCCACCCATTAATAATATATATAATTTTATTTAATAGGGAATATTTTGTTTCGGATAATTTCGGAATAAAAAATGCAATTATTAAAGTTAAAAGAGTTATACTAAGCAAAAATAAAAAAATAAGCAAATTAAACTGATTATAAAATAATTTTGCTAAAACCAACCCTAAAATTCCTAAAATACTTCCACTTACAATCAATACAATATACACTGCAGGAAAAACAGATAAAAAACCAGTAAAATTAAAATTATATTTTTTCTTAAGATAAATGGCCCTTATTGCTGCCCCACCCCTAAATGGGGTTATAGTATTATAAAAGTTAGTTATATTTACTAAGCCAATATTTTCCCATTTTTTAAGTTTTAATCCAAAACCTCGTAACATTAAGTCCATCATTCTTGCACTTAACCAAATTGTAACCAGAAATGTTAGAGTAAGAAGCATAATATAAAAAGGGCTGACAAGAAGTATTTTTTTGAAGTCTGCAATATTTTTAGTAATATACCTTACAAAAAAGAAAATAATTAAACCTACTATGAATAGTGAGACGGTTGCATTTAGTAATTTTTTCATTCTTGTCGAAAGGAAACTCTTAACAGACTTTAGTCTGTAGTGGAATTTCGACCTCCTTCGTAGTTTTTGGGAAACATTTTTCTTGTCTTAAATATAATAAGTGAGTGCGCAA